>Ga0315533_1000984_pt1 | contig 22908 bp, 22 predicted proteins | sample SalMarSW160130MG_FD_203081 | JGI IMG/M metagenome (GOLD analysis project Ga0315533, IMG submission 203081) | Salt marsh sediment microbial communities from the Plum Island Ecosystem LTER, Massachusetts, United States - Salt Marsh Sediment SW1601-30 ... | reverse complement strand
AGGGATTCAATATAGACTAAGCCACTGTTAGCTCTCTCAACGGAACTTGAATCATCTTTTTGGGTTTTTTCTTTGAGTGTACTAGCCTTTCCATCTCCTTTACAATATCTGCCTTGAAGTACTGTTCTCCACAAACCTGGCATACTCCAGCAGGGACATTTTTGATCACAGCGATCAGCTCATCTCCCCAGCGATAATCTGCTGTGGTTCTTTTTTCTAAAACTTCGCCTCCACAAAAGTGACATTTATGATAGATCCTGTCCATGGGGTTACTACCTCCTTTTCCTGTAATTTTCAGTCCATTTATTAGGCCGTTTAGACGGATCATAGACGGTAATAAGCAACAATTCTTCTGGTTCGACCTTTATTGTGGATACTGCATGAATTGGTCTTTGACCAGAAAATCCTAAAACTAGACAGCTTGCTCCTCGAGGGTCGTCGGGGTAATCCTCTATAATTTCACAGTTTTTCAAAGCATCTTCTAGTTCGTTAACAAGAATCATGTCAAGCTGGCGCTCTCTCTCAGCATGTTTTGAGAACTCATACTTTCCTTCCGTAGCGAGTTTCCTTATTTTTTCTTCATGCAAAGTTCTCTACTTCCTGATCGTAACTTACCCTCTTCAAACTACCCCCCTACTGCTCCTACTATAGAAAACTGGAAGTTATAAATCTATTTTTAGCATATAGTAAATCCTTATTGTGTCAAGCCGTTCGATCAGGTAACCGAAACTGGGGATTGACAAAAGTAGTTGATGTATTATAATTCAAGATATGAATAACAGTCATTCAGATAGAGAATTATCTTATAAGTCTCGATGGATAACTCCTTCCTTGGCTTCCGCTATCAAAGAACACCCTATAGTTGTACTTACAGGGGCCCGTCAGGTCGGCAAAAGTACCCTTTTAATGAATGAACCATTATTTTCCGAATGGAGATACTTGAGTTTAGATGACTTTAATCTTCTTGCTCAAGCAAAAGCCGAACCAGCTTCACTGTGGATAGATGCGGATAAGATTATTTTAGACGAAGTACAAAAGGCACCTCAGATTCTTTCAGCGATTAAACAGACAATAGACAGAGGTCGTTTAAAAAAGAGATTTATCCTTTCTGGTTCGGCAAATCTTTTACTTATGCATAAGATAGGAGAAAGTTTAGCTGGAAGGGCAGTTTATTTCTCTTTGCTTCCTATGACATTAGGAGAAATGAGGGGATTTTTACGGCCAGATATTCTTCTAAATCTATTTAAAGGTAAATTTCCCCAATCTCAAACTTTAGATAATACCCCCAGTGAACCTCATTCATTTATGCATAAAGGATTTATGCCCGCGCTTCTTAGTTTAACAACAAAAGAGGGTTATTTAAGATGGTGGGAGGGATATATTGCTACTTACTTAGAGAGAGATTTAAGACAGTTATCTCAGATAGAATCTCTGCCTGAATTTAGAAGAGTTATGGAGGCAGTTGCTTTACGGTCGGGGCAATTGGTAAATCAGACTGAAATTGCCCGTGATATTGGGATAAGCCAGTCCACGGTCTACCGTTATCTTAATATATTAGAGACTACTTGTCTTTTGAGACGAATACCGGCATATGCCAGGAGCAGAACGAAACGGCTGATTAAATCACCAAAGGTTTATTTCATTGACCCCGGGCTTGCAAGCTTTCTTTGCGGATATTTTGAGGAATCTTCTCTAAAATCTGCCAAAGAGTCAGGAAGTATTTTTGAATCAATGATGTTATTGCATTTAACTGTGTTATGTGAACTTTTGACACCAAAGGCCAAAATATATTATTGGCGGACGGTGGGTGGTAAGGAGGTGGATTTTGTTCTTGAGTATGGTAAAAGACTTATTGCTGTGGAAATTAAGCTCTCAACTTCTCCTAATTATAGAGATACAGAAGGGATAAAGTCTTTTTTGGAGGAGTATTCCGAAACTTCAATAGGAATTATTATCTATACAGGAAATGAGGTCAAATATTTAGGCCAAAAGATATTAGCTATGCCCTGGATAATGTTTACTAATAGCTCATAGCAAGTTAGCTGATAGCTGACAAGAAGCTCATAGCTCATTGCTCATAGCAAGTTCAAAAACAAAATTCAAACATAGTTCAAGATAGCTCAGGGATTAGAGGGAAAAATTCTCCTTGACAAAAGGATAAATATTTTATAATATATCCTTAGAGGAAGGATGAATGATAAGTAAAGAGAAATTAAAAGAGGTAGTATTATCCAATCAAGAGTTTATATCTAATCAGGTAAGGAATATGGTTAAAAGGGAAAATATTCGTTTACCTGAGGAATTGAATAAGGTTGTAATGCTTTATGGTGCGAGGAGAAGTGGAAAGACCTTTGTGCTTTTTGATTTGTTTAAAAGATATAAAGATACTTCTTTATATATTGATTTTGAGGATGATAGGTTGTTGGATTTCCAGGCGAATGATTTTGAAATCTTAAAAGACGTCTTTTTGGAATTGAAACCTGATCTTTTAGATAAAAAGAAAAGATTTCTCCTTGATGAGATTCAAAGCATAAAGAATTGGGAGAAGTTTTGCCGCCGAGTAGTAGAAAAGGAAAATATAGAGGTATTTGTAGCCGGTTCATCATCTAAAATTATGCCTTTGGAAATTCACACATCTTTAAGGGGTCGAGCCTGGAGTATCGAGATAACTCCCTTCTCTTTCAGAGAATATTTACAGGCAAAAAATATTTCTGTGGAGGAAAGTTTTATCTATGGTTCAAAGAAGATAATAACAAAAAAGCATTTTTCTGATTATATGAGGTGGGGTGGATTTCCAGAAGTTGTCTTATCAAAAGATGAATTCGAGAAGAGGAAACTGATAAAAGAATATCTTGGGGCTATGTTCTTTAAAGATTTAGTGGAAAGATTTAACATAAACAATATCCATCTTTTGGATGCTCTAATTGATAAGTTATTTTCCTCTTTTTCACAAAGGTTTTCTTTGACAGCCTTTTATAAGCAGTATAAGGAGAAGTTTCCTTTTTCTAAGGATAGTCTATTCAGTTATTACAAAAATTTGCTGGAGAGCATGCTTATTTTTGAAGTAAGAAAATTTGCTGAATCTACTTACAAAAGATTAAGAAATCCGGCTAAAGTTTATGCTGCAGATGTAGGTCTTGCCAGAAAGGTAAGTTCTGAAGATTTAGGTAGGGTCCTAGAAAATGTTGTTTTCTTAGAATTGAGAAGAAAGACAGAAGAGGTCTTTTATTTTGATGAAGGAAAGGAATGTGACTTTGTAGTAGAAGAGAAGAATAAATTCTTTCCTTATCAAGTTTGTTTTGAGTTAACTGAAGAAAATAGAGAAAGAGAATTAGGTGGTCTTGTTTCGTGTTGCAAATGGTTAGAAATAAAAGAGGGGATGGTTTTGACCAATGATCAGGAGGAAGAAATAAAGATGAATGAAATTAAGATAAGAATATTTCCTGTATGGAAATGGCTGATAGCATATTAGCTCATAGTTCATAGCTGATAGCAAAACCAAAACAAAGTTCAAAATAGTTCATAGCTGATAAGAAGCTCATAGTTCATAGCAAGTTTAAAAGCAAATTCAAAAAACCAAGTTCAAAAGCAAATTCAAAAAAAAGTTCATAGTAAAACCAAGACAAAGTTCATAGTTCAAGATCAAACAATAAATAGGGACAGCGACCATTTTTTCCCTTATAAGATGCAGGACTTTTTATTCTTCCTGTCCCTATTTTTCTGTAGGAGAACAGGCTTCTAATACCACTCTCTGAGTATTTCTTTGAAAATCTTTTCCTTTACCCTGAAATGAACGGACATAAGTCTTTTGTATAAATCCTTAGGATCAGAGGAAACTTCTTTCAATTCATATAGCCCTTTAATTATACCCAGCGTTCCTTTAACTTTGACAGAAATATTATTGGGGAAGAATTAAACACTGCAGTCATTTTTACCAGGTCCTTTCTAAATCCACGTCTTCCTCCTCAAGATAAGAAAAGCTGACTCCTAATGCATCTAAAAATTCAAGTAGTGTCTGGGTACTCATATTCATTATTTCTGTCGCTTTGGATAAGCTTATTAGTCTCAGAGATAAAGCGCTTAAGACTATCAGAAATTTCTCTTTTTTTTCTATAGATTTAAACACAGGCACTTCTTCCACTATTTCTCTTAAAACCATTAATGTCACCTCCTCCTCATTCTATTAGTTAGTTTTTGCCTCAAAAGGAAACGGCTGAAGCCTGCAACTCCCGATTTAGAGCAGAACGTAGATTCTGAGCCTTGTAGTTACCATTAGGTGATGTTGTATCCATTTCTTGGAAACTATCTACATAGTATATACAATATAGAAACAGTCAAGCCTGCTATCTGAGCTTCTCCAGTCTCTCAAAAATAAAGCTCATAGCTGATAAGAAGCTCATAGCTCATAGCAAGTTCAAAAACAAAATTCAAAAACCAAAACAAAGTTCAAGATAGTTCATTGCTCATAGCAAGTTCAAAAACAAAATTCAAACATAGTTCAAAATGGCTCACGAAGTTAGGATTGTTGACTCTGCCAGTGAAAAATGATATAAATAATACAGAAATATTTAACTTAAAAAAGTTTGTAAAAAGGAAATGGATATGAGTAATCCATTTGTATTCGGAGTGCCGGTTGAAGGAGCGAACTTTACTGATAGAGAAAAGGAGAAGAAGGAGATACTGGATTCGCTAATGGCAGGGCAAAATCTTATCTTGTTTGCTCCCAGAAGATATGGAAAATCTTCGCTTTTGAGAGAGATTATGCGAGGCCTGGATAAGGAGGAATTCCTTACTCTCTGGATAGATGTTTCTGAAGTTTCTACAATAAGGGGATTCTTGGAAAGGATTGTCAACCAGATAAATGAATTTTCTAAAGTGACAAAACTTACTGGGTTTATCAAGACTACCTTACCTAAATTTTTATCCATGTTCAGAGTTGGATTAGGTGATTTTAATATAACTATAACTGCTCCTAGCCAGGCCGAATTAGATGAACTGTCTCTGGAGATTTTCGATCTCCCAGAGAAACTTGCCCGAAAGTCTAACAAGAGGGTTATCATTGTTTTCGATGAATTTCAGGATCTTCTCTTGTTGGGTCAGAACCTAGACAAAAAGATGAGGGCAAAGATACAATACCATAAATCTGCAAGTTATGTGTTTATGGGAAGCAGAAGATCCCTCATAAATAAGATGTTCTTTGACCGCCAAAGTCCCTTTTATTTTATCGGTAAAAAGATGGAGATTAACTATATTTCCAGGGAAGATTTTGGACCCTTCATAAAAGGGCAGTTTCAAGCTACGGGCAAGGAAATAAGTGAAGAGATAATAGAGCATATTCTTCAAATTACTGGTGGACACCCTTACTTTACTCAGTATTTATGTTTTGAGGTGTGGAATCTTACCCAGAGGAAAGCTATCTCCTCTTTGGTTGAACAGGCCCTATTTATCTGTGTTGCCTCGCAGTCCTACATATACGAAATGCTCCTTGACCAGATTAGATCTAAAGATCGCAAGGCGGTACTCTTTTATCTGGCCGAGCGCGGTTCTAAAGATATATTTGGTATAGATAGCCTAAGAGAGATGGAAGTGAGGAATCCTAATGGGGTAAATTATGCCCTTAAAACTTTGATGGAAAAAGAAATTCTGGAGAAAGGCAAGAAGGGGGAGTATCGGTTTGTGGATCCATTTTTCGCTGTCTATCTACAGAAGAAGGGACGAGGTAGTTAAAACCGATGAATTTTTTTCCCAGGATACTCGTCTATCATACAATTTGGGCCCCCAGTGCTTCAGTGCAAACATCCACATCCGGGTGCTTTTTCAGAAAGGGAAATATTTGCTTTATCCCTGTATTAAGCAAAGGGGTCAGGTCTTGAAATGTGACGTTTTTTCTCAAAACATATCTGGTTTTGGGCTTTGATAGGAGCTATTATGTATGGAGTGAGTGATGAAGTGCATCAGATGTTTGTTCCTACTCGCACTGCCTATCTGGGAGATATTTTTATGGATGGAGTAGGTTCAGGGATGGGACTGTTATTTGGCATAATTGCATATATCTTTTTATCTGGTAAATTCTTCTCAGAGAGGTTTAGGGATAAGTTTCCACCTCGTTAAGAGTTATTTCAAAGACACCTCGGCGTGTTTTTCATTTTGAATAATAATTCTTGAGTCAGGATTTGCTGGAGGAATTGGCAATCCTTTTTCTTTCAATAGATTGATGTGTTCTTCCATCCCCCATTTAGCCTTATAAAGACAATCTTCAACTGAATGACCAACTCCGGTAAAGCCTTCTAAATCAGGTGAATAAAAACTGAAAAATCCAGGATCAGCCGTTGCTTCAATGACCAAGGAATATTTTAACTCAATCATTCTATTTTTTTCCTCCCTTCAAACCAGCCGCTTTTAAGATTGCATAACAGGTGCCCGTCGGTACTTCCTTGCTTTCATGATAATCCACCCGAATCAAGTTTTTACAGCCAGGTTTACTATAATATCGTATAGAACCTTTCTCTTTTATTAGCCTGAAACCATTTCGTTCTAAAAGCCTTACTAATTCACTAAATTTCATCTTCTATTATGAAATTGCTTGGAAAGATGTCAACAGAGCGCATTGTTTTGAAAAATGAACAAAAATTCTTTAGACTTTTAGTTTTTGCTTTCATAGTTAAATTATATCATTTCTCTTAGCTTTGGCAATTTTTGGTTTATTTATTCTGGGGGTAAATGGCTCATAGTATATTAGCTCATAGCTCATAGTAAATTCAAAACAAAGTTATAGAGGGGAAAGAAGTCTTGAAGACGGTGAGGGGAGTGTAGGAAAGGAAGGGATTCAATATAGACTAAGCCACTGTTAGCTCTCTCAACGGAACTTGAATCATCTTTTTGGGTTTTTTCTTTGAGTGTACTAGCCTTTCCATCTCCTTTACAATATCTGCCTTGAAGTACTGTTCTCCACAAACCTGGCATACTCCAGCAGGGACATTTTTGATCACAGCGATCAGCTCATCTCCCCAGCGATAATCTGCTGTGGTTCTTTTTTCTAAAACTTCGCCTCCACAAAAGTGACATTTATGATAGATCCTGTCCATGGGGTTACTACCTCCTTTTCCTGTAATTTTCAGTCCATTTATTAGGCCGTTTAGACGGATCATAGACGGTAATAAGCAACAATTCTTCTGGTTCGACCTTTATTGTGGATACTGCATGAATTGGTCTTTGACCAGAAAATCCTAAAACTAGACAGCTTGCTCCTCGAGGGTCGTCGGGGTAATCCTCTATAATTTCACAGTTTTTCAAAGCATCTTCTAGTTCGTTAACAAGAATCATGTCAAGCTGGCGCTCTCTCTCAGCATGTTTTGAGAACTCATACTTTCCTTCCGTAGCGAGTTTCCTTATTTTTTCTTCATGCAAAGTTCTCTACTTCCTGATCGTAACTTACCCTCTTCAAACTACCCCCCTACTGCTCCTACTATAGAAAACTGGAAGTTATAAATCTATTTTTAGCATATAGTAAATCCTTATTGTGTCAAGCCGTTCGATCAGGTAACCGAAACTGGGGATTGACAAAAGTAGTTGATGTATTATAATTCAAGATATGAATAACAGTCATTCAGATAGAGAATTATCTTATAAGTCTCGATGGATAACTCCTTCCTTGGCTTCCGCTATCAAAGAACACCCTATAGTTGTACTTACAGGGGCCCGTCAGGTCGGCAAAAGTACCCTTTTAATGAATGAACCATTATTTTCCGAATGGAGATACTTGAGTTTAGATGACTTTAATCTTCTTGCTCAAGCAAAAGCCGAACCAGCTTCACTGTGGATAGATGCGGATAAGATTATTTTAGACGAAGTACAAAAGGCACCTCAGATTCTTTCAGCGATTAAACAGACAATAGACAGAGGTCGTTTAAAAAAGAGATTTATCCTTTCTGGTTCGGCAAATCTTTTACTTATGCATAAGATAGGAGAAAGTTTAGCTGGAAGGGCAGTTTATTTCTCTTTGCTTCCTATGACATTAGGAGAAATGAGGGGATTTTTACGGCCAGATATTCTTCTAAATCTATTTAAAGGTAAATTTCCCCAATCTCAAACTTTAGATAATACCCCCAGTGAACCTCATTCATTTATGCATAAAGGATTTATGCCCGCGCTTCTTAGTTTAACAACAAAAGAGGGTTATTTAAGATGGTGGGAGGGATATATTGCTACTTACTTAGAGAGAGATTTAAGACAGTTATCTCAGATAGAATCTCTGCCTGAATTTAGAAGAGTTATGGAGGCAGTTGCTTTACGGTCGGGGCAATTGGTAAATCAGACTGAAATTGCCCGTGATATTGGGATAAGCCAGTCCACGGTCTACCGTTATCTTAATATATTAGAGACTACTTGTCTTTTGAGACGAATACCGGCATATGCCAGGAGCAGAACGAAACGGCTGATTAAATCACCAAAGGTTTATTTCATTGACCCCGGGCTTGCAAGCTTTCTTTGCGGATATTTTGAGGAATCTTCTCTAAAATCTGCCAAAGAGTCAGGAAGTATTTTTGAATCAATGATGTTATTGCATTTAACTGTGTTATGTGAACTTTTGACACCAAAGGCCAAAATATATTATTGGCGGACGGTGGGTGGTAAGGAGGTGGATTTTGTTCTTGAGTATGGTAAAAGACTTATTGCTGTGGAAATTAAGCTCTCAACTTCTCCTAATTATAGAGATACAGAAGGGATAAAGTCTTTTTTGGAGGAGTATTCCGAAACTTCAATAGGAATTATTATCTATACAGGAAATGAGGTCAAATATTTAGGCCAAAAGATATTAGCTATGCCCTGGATAATGTTTACTAATAGCTCATAGCAAGTTAGCTGATAGCTGACAAGAAGCTCATAGCTCATTGCTCATAGCAAGTTCAAAAACAAAATTCAAACATAGTTCAAGATAGCTCAGGGATTAGAGGGAAAAATTCTCCTTGACAAAAGGATAAATATTTTATAATATATCCTTAGAGGAAGGATGAATGATAAGTAAAGAGAAATTAAAAGAGGTAGTATTATCCAATCAAGAGTTTATATCTAATCAGGTAAGGAATATGGTTAAAAGGGAAAATATTCGTTTACCTGAGGAATTGAATAAGGTTGTAATGCTTTATGGTGCGAGGAGAAGTGGAAAGACCTTTGTGCTTTTTGATTTGTTTAAAAGATATAAAGATACTTCTTTATATATTGATTTTGAGGATGATAGGTTGTTGGATTTCCAGGCGAATGATTTTGAAATCTTAAAAGACGTCTTTTTGGAATTGAAACCTGATCTTTTAGATAAAAAGAAAAGATTTCTCCTTGATGAGATTCAAAGCATAAAGAATTGGGAGAAGTTTTGCCGCCGAGTAGTAGAAAAGGAAAATATAGAGGTATTTGTAGCCGGTTCATCATCTAAAATTATGCCTTTGGAAATTCACACATCTTTAAGGGGTCGAGCCTGGAGTATCGAGATAACTCCCTTCTCTTTCAGAGAATATTTACAGGCAAAAAATATTTCTGTGGAGGAAAGTTTTATCTATGGTTCAAAGAAGATAATAACAAAAAAGCATTTTTCTGATTATATGAGGTGGGGTGGATTTCCAGAAGTTGTCTTATCAAAAGATGAATTCGAGAAGAGGAAACTGATAAAAGAATATCTTGGGGCTATGTTCTTTAAAGATTTAGTGGAAAGATTTAACATAAACAATATCCATCTTTTGGATGCTCTAATTGATAAGTTATTTTCCTCTTTTTCACAAAGGTTTTCTTTGACAGCCTTTTATAAGCAGTATAAGGAGAAGTTTCCTTTTTCTAAGGATAGTCTATTCAGTTATTACAAAAATTTGCTGGAGAGCATGCTTATTTTTGAAGTAAGAAAATTTGCTGAATCTACTTACAAAAGATTAAGAAATCCGGCTAAAGTTTATGCTGCAGATGTAGGTCTTGCCAGAAAGGTAAGTTCTGAAGATTTAGGTAGGGTCCTAGAAAATGTTGTTTTCTTAGAATTGAGAAGAAAGACAGAAGAGGTCTTTTATTTTGATGAAGGAAAGGAATGTGACTTTGTAGTAGAAGAGAAGAATAAATTCTTTCCTTATCAAGTTTGTTTTGAGTTAACTGAAGAAAATAGAGAAAGAGAATTAGGTGGTCTTGTTTCGTGTTGCAAATGGTTAGAAATAAAAGAGGGGATGGTTTTGACCAATGATCAGGAGGAAGAAATAAAGATGAATGAAATTAAGATAAGAATATTTCCTGTATGGAAATGGCTGATAGCATATTAGCTCATAGTTCATAGCTGATAGCAAAACCAAAACAAAGTTCAAAATAGTTCATAGCTGATAAGAAGCTCATAGTTCATAGCAAGTTTAAAAGCAAATTCAAAAAACCAAGTTCAAAAGCAAATTCAAAAAAAAGTTCATAGTAAAACCAAGACAAAGTTCATAGTTCAAGATCAAACAATAAATAGGGACAGCGACCATTTTTTCCCTTATAAGATGCAGGACTTTTTATTCTTCCTGTCCCTATTTTTCTGTAGGAGAACAGGCTTCTAATACCACTCTCTGAGTATTTCTTTGAAAATCTTTTCCTTTACCCTGAAATGAACGGACATAAGTCTTTTGTATAAATCCTTAGGATCAGAGGAAACTTCTTTCAATTCATATAGCCCTTTAATTATACCCAGCGTTCCTTTAACTTTGACAGAAATATTATTGGGGAAGAATTAAACACTGCAGTCATTTTTACCAGGTCCTTTCTAAATCCACGTCTTCCTCCTCAAGATAAGAAAAGCTGACTCCTAATGCATCTAAAAATTCAAGTAGTGTCTGGGTACTCATATTCATTATTTCTGTCGCTTTGGATAAGCTTATTAGTCTCAGAGATAAAGCGCTTAAGACTATCAGAAATTTCTCTTTTTTTTCTATAGATTTAAACACAGGCACTTCTTCCACTATTTCTCTTAAAACCATTAATGTCACCTCCTCCTCATTCTATTAGTTAGTTTTTGCCTCAAAAGGAAACGGCTGAAGCCTGCAACTCCCGATTTAGAGCAGAACGTAGATTCTGAGCCTTGTAGTTACCATTAGGTGATGTTGTATCCATTTCTTGGAAACTATCTACATAGTATATACAATATAGAAACAGTCAAGCCTGCTATCTGAGCTTCTCCAGTCTCTCAAAAATAAAGCTCATAGCTGATAAGAAGCTCATAGCTCATAGCAAGTTCAAAAACAAAATTCAAAAACCAAAACAAAGTTCAAGATAGTTCATTGCTCATAGCAAGTTCAAAAACAAAATTCAAACATAGTTCAAAATGGCTCACGAAGTTAGGATTGTTGACTCTGCCAGTGAAAAATGATATAAATAATACAGAAATATTTAACTTAAAAAAGTTTGTAAAAAGGAAATGGATATGAGTAATCCATTTGTATTCGGAGTGCCGGTTGAAGGAGCGAACTTTACTGATAGAGAAAAGGAGAAGAAGGAGATACTGGATTCGCTAATGGCAGGGCAAAATCTTATCTTGTTTGCTCCCAGAAGATATGGAAAATCTTCGCTTTTGAGAGAGATTATGCGAGGCCTGGATAAGGAGGAATTCCTTACTCTCTGGATAGATGTTTCTGAAGTTTCTACAATAAGGGGATTCTTGGAAAGGATTGTCAACCAGATAAATGAATTTTCTAAAGTGACAAAACTTACTGGGTTTATCAAGACTACCTTACCTAAATTTTTATCCATGTTCAGAGTTGGATTAGGTGATTTTAATATAACTATAACTGCTCCTAGCCAGGCCGAATTAGATGAACTGTCTCTGGAGATTTTCGATCTCCCAGAGAAACTTGCCCGAAAGTCTAACAAGAGGGTTATCATTGTTTTCGATGAATTTCAGGATCTTCTCTTGTTGGGTCAGAACCTAGACAAAAAGATGAGGGCAAAGATACAATACCATAAATCTGCAAGTTATGTGTTTATGGGAAGCAGAAGATCCCTCATAAATAAGATGTTCTTTGACCGCCAAAGTCCCTTTTATTTTATCGGTAAAAAGATGGAGATTAACTATATTTCCAGGGAAGATTTTGGACCCTTCATAAAAGGGCAGTTTCAAGCTACGGGCAAGGAAATAAGTGAAGAGATAATAGAGCATATTCTTCAAATTACTGGTGGACACCCTTACTTTACTCAGTATTTATGTTTTGAGGTGTGGAATCTTACCCAGAGGAAAGCTATCTCCTCTTTGGTTGAACAGGCCCTATTTATCTGTGTTGCCTCGCAGTCCTACATATACGAAATGCTCCTTGACCAGATTAGATCTAAAGATCGCAAGGCGGTACTCTTTTATCTGGCCGAGCGCGGTTCTAAAGATATATTTGGTATAGATAGCCTAAGAGAGATGGAAGTGAGGAATCCTAATGGGGTAAATTATGCCCTTAAAACTTTGATGGAAAAAGAAATTCTGGAGAAAGGCAAGAAGGGGGAGTATCGGTTTGTGGATCCATTTTTCGCTGTCTATCTACAGAAGAAGGGACGAGGTAGTTAAAACCGATGAATTTTTTTCCCAGGATACTCGTCTATCATACAATTTGGGCCCCCAGTGCTTCAGTGCAAACATCCACATCCGGGTGCTTTTTCAGAAAGGGAAATATTTGCTTTATCCCTGTATTAAGCAAAGGGGTCAGGTCTTGAAATGTGACGTTTTTTCTCAAAACATATCTGGTTTTGGGCTTTGATAGGAGCTATTATGTATGGAGTGAGTGATGAAGTGCATCAGATGTTTGTTCCTACTCGCACTGCCTATCTGGGAGATATTTTTATGGATGGAGTAGGTTCAGGGATGGGACTGTTATTTGGCATAATTGCATATATCTTTTTATCTGGTAAATTCTTCTCAGAGAGGTTTAGGGATAAGTTTCCACCTCGTTAAGAGTTATTTCAAAGACACCTCGGCGTGTTTTTCATTTTGAATAATAATTCTTGAGTCAGGATTTGCTGGAGGAATTGGCAATCCTTTTTCTTTCAATAGATTGATGTGTTCTTCCATCCCCCATTTAGCCTTATAAAGACAATCTTCAACTGAATGACCAACTCCGGTAAAGCCTTCTAAATCAGGTGAATAAAAACTGAAAAATCCAGGATCAGCCGTTGCTTCAATGACCAAGGAATATTTTAACTCAATCATTCTATTTTTTTCCTCCCTTCAAACCAGCCGCTTTTAAGATTGCATAACAGGTGCCCGTCGGTACTTCCTTGCTTTCATGATAATCCACCCGAATCAAGTTTTTACAGCCAGGTTTACTATAATATCGTATAGAACCTTTCTCTTTTATTAGCCTGAAACCATTTCGTTCTAAAAGCCTTACTAATTCACTAAATTTCATCTTCTATTATGAAATTGCTTGGAAAGATGTCAACAGAGCGCATTGTTTTGAAAAATGAACAAAAATTCTTTAGACTTTTAGTTTTTGCTTTCATAGTTAAATTATATCATTTCTCTTAGCTTTGGCAATTTTTGGTTTATTTATTCTGGGGGTAAATGGCTCATAGTATATTAGCTCATAGCTCATAGTAAATTCAAAACAAAGTTATAGAGGGGAAAGAAGTCTTGAAGACGGTGAGGGGAGTGTAGGAAAGGAAGGGATTCAATATAGACTAAGCCACTGTTAGCTCTCTCAACGGAACTTGAATCATCTTTTTGGGTTTTTTCTTTGAGTGTACTAGCCTTTCCATCTCCTTTACAATATCTGCCTTGAAGTACTGTTCCCCACAAACCTGGCATACTCCAGCAGGGACATTTTTGATCACAGCGATCAGCTCATCTCCCCAGCGATAATCTACTGTGGTTCTTTTTTCTAAAACTTCGCCTCCACAAAAGTGACATTTATGATAGATCCTGTCCATGGGGTCCATTATATCATGTCAATCTAGCGCTCTCTCTCAGCATGTTTTGAGAACTCATACTTTCCTTCCGTAGCGAGTTTCCTTATCTTTTCTTCATGTAAAGTTTTCTATACTTCCTGATCGTAACTTACCCTCTTCAAACTACCCCCTACTGCTCCTACTATAAAAAACTGGAAGTTATAAATCTATTTTTGGCATATAGTAAATCCTTATTCTGTCACGCAGACGCGTTAAGGTTTGTCAGGAAAAGACCTGGCATAGGTTGAATAGTTGTGAATATAGCAAACTAAAAGCAAATAGTTGATTTTCATTTGAGCTGGATTGTATTATTTATATGTAGTATTAATGAAACAACCAAGTTATTTTAAAAAGTATTTGACAAATAACTTAGTTGTTGTTATAATCTTGGTGAAATGTTATATCCTCGCTTGTTAGAAAGAGAAGTCTTAAGGTATCTTGCGGAAAAAGAGGCACTGATTATTTTGGGAGCAAGGCAAGTAGGGAAGACCTCCTTAATGCTTCGTATGAAGTCAAAAATTGAGAAAGAAGTCCCCTGCTTTTATTTTGATCTGGAAAAACCTCAGGATTTAGAAAGGGTTGAGGCAGGATGCGAAGAATTCTTGCAATACTTAGAGATCAGAGGGGCAAACAAGAAAAAAAGGAATGTGGTTTTTATCGATGAGATACATTATCTTTCTGAACCAGCCAAATTTATCAAGCTTATGGTTGACCATTATTCATCCCGGATAAAGCTTGTGGCGAGTGGCTCTTCCAGCCTTGAAATAAAAAGAAAATTTAAAGAGAGCATGGTAGGAAGGAAATTTTCCTTTTATCTTTATCCTTTAAATTTCTATGAGTTTCTTGTCTTTAAGAAAAGGGATGATTTAGCAAAACTTCTTCCTAAAGGCCCGTTTCAGAGCCTTCCTCAGGAAGACAGAACTCGCTTTTTTGCTGAAGACTACAAAAGGTATTTCCTTGAATTTCTCATTTTTGGAGGTTACCCTCGTGTAGCCACTTCCAGGGATGTAGAGCTCAAGAGAAAGGTTTTAGAGGAGATAACTACCTCCTATATATTAAAGGATGTGCGTAGTCTTTTTCAAATAGAGGATATTGCAAAGTTCAATCGTTTGGTTAAATTATTAGCCATAAATTCAGGGAACCTACTAAATATCAACTCTTTATCTTCTGCCGTAGGACTGTCTCAGTATTTAGTCTCTCAATATATAACAGTTCTAGAAAACACCTATCTCGTAGAATTGCTGTCTCCCTATTTCACCAACAGGAAGAAGGAGGTAGTCAAGGCCCACAAGGTGTATTTTGTCGATAGTGGCTTGCGCAACTATTTGATAGGAAATTTAGATTTTACAGAGGAAAGACAGGACATAGGTGCCTTATTAGAAGGAGCTGTATTTTTGGGGTTTAAAAAAAGAAATGGAAAGACAAAATTATATTTCTGGCGCACTCAAAACAAGGCAGAAGTCGATTTTATATTAGAAGCTCCACAAAAACTTTATCCTCTTGAGGTAAATAAGAGTGGTAAATCTACCCGCGCCCTTTATGCTTTTATGAGTTACTATAAAGAGGATAAAGGTTATGTAGTCTATCCGGGTGCTTTTTCAGAAAAGGGAAATATTTGCTTTATCCCCGTGTGGTGGATAGCCTAAGGCGATGATTGGAGAATATATCCATAAGGCATTAGAAAAAGCCAAATATGAGATTATTAAAGATGAAGAACCTTATTATGGAGAAGTAGAGGAATTGCCAGGAGTTTGGGCCACAGGTAAAAACTTAGAGGAATGCCGAAGGAACCTTGGCGAGGTGATTGAGGAATGGGTTGTAATAAGGTTAAAGAGGGGGCTCCCCACCGAGTTATTCCATCCATTAAGACAAGAGAGGGGTCAGGTCTTGAAATTATACTTTTTCAGCAATCTCGAAAAAGTTATTTGACAAAATATTCAATAATTTGTAGAATATCCTATAATAAATATTAAATTTGGAGTTTTAAGTTGGTTTTTATCAAAAGAAAAATTTTACTGCGCATTAGCAGGTTTTTAGAGTATAAAGAAGCTATAGTTATCTATGGTGCAAGACAGGTCGGTAAAACTACAATAATGAAAATGCTTATTAAACAGTTGAAAGATAATGGCATTCCTGATAAAGCTGTATTCTATTTTGATTTAGAGGACCTTGATATGTTGAATTTATGCAGTCAGGGCGTTGATTTTCTAATTAGATACATAGATGCGAGAACTTCCTATAAAGGGAAAATCTATGTGTTTATTGATGAAATACAATACTTTGGTAATGCCTCAAGCTTTATAAAACTTATGGTTGATAATCATTCAAATCGATTTAAGTTGATTGCATCGGGCTCTTCTGTGCTTGGTATCAAATCGAAAATTAAAAAATCGTTAGTGGGAAGAATTGTTACTTTTGAGGTTTTTGGATTGGATTTTGAGGAATTTTTGTGGTTTAAAAAGAAGATATTTAATCTGGATAAAGTTGCCGATGAAAAAACAAAGAAGGAATTAAAGCAACTATTTGAGGAGTTTATAATTTTTGGCACTTACCCGAGAATCGCATTGATCTCTAGAATAGATGATAGAAGGTATTATCTAAAAGAGCTTATCCAGACATACATTAAAAAAGATATTAAAGACATTGGCAAAATAAGAAATATTATGAAATTCAATAATTTTTTAAGAATTTTAGCGGATCAAACAGGGAACTTGCTTAATATTGATGAACTTGCATCGAGTGTAGGAATTGCAAGGGAAACCGTTTATGATTATCTTACATTATTAGAAGGCACATATATTGCAAGAAGATTAGCTCCCTTTTTTAGAAATTTAAGAAGTGAACTTACAAAAATGCCTAAGATATACTTTGAAGATAGCGGAGTTTTAAATTATCTAAAATATGATGATATTGTAGAAAAGGTGAGTGGACAGCTCCTTGAAAATAGCATATATGCTGAATTAAGAAAGGTTGTTGGCTTGGAGTCATTGAGATACTGGAGAACTCAGTCAAAGCAAGAAATAGATTTTGTGGTGGAGCACAGGAGGCAACTTTTTACCTTTGAGGTAAAAAAAATCTATTCCGGACAGAAAACTACAAGTTTAAGATATTTTTCTCAAAAATATCCAAACTCTAAAAGCTTTGTAATTACATTGGAAAAAAGAAGAGAAGCAAAAGAAAATATATCAGTGCTTTATTGTTGGGAAATTTATAATAAGTTCTGAGGTTCGGAAAACTCGACATTTTAATAAAGTGATTCTTCTCTATGTTCATCCTGCTTTCAGAATGTGGACCTTTCCCCTAATTAGCTCATAGCATATTAGCTCATAGCTGATAGCTCATAGTAAATTCAAAACAAAATTCAAATTAGCTCATAGGAAAACCAAGACAAAGTTGATAGTTTAACTTCCATTCGACAGTGAATGGAAGAAAACTGACCCCTTGCCTTTAATAGAATTGATTTAAATGTGTGTGATAAATCACACCGCTACCCGGGGGGGGGATTAAGGTGAGGGATTGTTCTGTCTCTTTCTATTTTCTATTTTTTAAATTTGTGATATAATATAAGCAATAACAAAAGAGGAAACAGAAGGAATAATAAATTTCGTCTGATGGAATGAAAATAGCGAAGGGGGAGATCAAGCTTTAGAAAATAGAATAAATAAAGGAGGTGTTTTGTATGAAGATCAAAGAAAAGATATACGAAGGGATTAAGAATATGGGTCCAGGGGAGCTTTCAGTGTTATATGAGCAGGTAAGACTAATGGCAAAAATCAAACAAAAATCCAAAGGTAAAAGACGTTCTTGTTATTCGGTAAAGGAAATTCAAGAAATGACATCGTCTTCGAAGGGTAGCTGGGCAGACACAGTTTCTTTTGAAAGAGAGGAAAGACTGTGAAGTATTTTTTGGATACTTCGGCACTGGTGAAAATATATCATAAAGAGGCAGGGACAGAAAAAGTCTTAAATATTTATGAAGATAAGAGTGATATTGTCATCTCGGAGCTTTCAAAAGTAGAGTTTATTTCGACAATTCATCGGAAGTTTAGGGATGGAGAGATAGATGAGAAAACCTTAAATATCCTTTCAGAAAAATTTCAGTTTGACATAGAAAATAGATATGAGGTCCTAATATTTTCATCAGTCATTATTAATGAAGCATTTGATTTGATTTGTAAATATGCTAAAACAAAATTATTGAGGAGTTTAGATAGCATTCAGCTTACTTTTTTTGAAACCTACTGCGATAATAAAGATATTTTTGTTTGCTCGGACGTAAAACTTATTGAAATTACGAAAATTGAAAATTGTAAAGTATTGACTCCCTAGTTACTATTCTTTCACTGTTGTCGATAGCTATCAAAGATTGACCCACCTGGATGGATTACTTTGTCCTTCCCTTTAGGGCTTACCTGGCAAGCTATCCTTTTTTTTGGGGGCTTCGAGTGGTGGAGTATATTGATAACTGGTCTCTGGGGCTGGATTTTAAGATTTTTATAAGAATAAGAATTCTTTACGGAATATATAAGAATAATTCCTGCCATATTGAGTAGAAAAGGAGGATGGTAGTTGAGCTTACCCTTTTGGTCTACCTGGATGGTTCAAATTTTGAAAGACCTTCAGAGATCCTGTCTTCAAGGATGAAGAATAATTGTTAGAATCATAATTTTGCCTCTGGTAGGGCCATAGCAGAAAAAGATTCTGTAAGCAGATGATGTACGTTGTTCAGCATAGGCCTCAAAAACTTTTTCACCATTGGGGACTTTAAGGGAGTGGTAAGAATGGGTTTGTAAGCCAGGGTATCTTGGATTCTGTTGTAATTTTTTGAGAGCTCCTTTGACAGCTTTATACCGTTTGGCTAAGGTTTTATTTTCTTTAAGATATTTTAGTTGGGCTTTTGCCTCATCAGAAAAGTGTAATTCAAATATCATAATTCTTTAAAGAATTTATCTAAGTTTTTAACCTTTGTAACCTGGCCTTCTTTTACGTTTTGTATTCCTCGTTGTATGCTTTCTAGTGCCTCTGGGTTCTGGTGTACCCATAATTCTTTGCTAGGGATATTCGCCATTGGCCTTAATAAAATATCTCCTTCAGAGCCTACAAGGATTTCAAAAGCATCGATTTCCATATTATTTAATGGTGGTTCTTTTATCACTTTATCCCTTAAGGTTATTCGTTTCTTAGAATCTAGAGAGCCTACCCCTATTAATTTAAACCTTTCCTTTATTAGTTGTTCGTTTTCTTTATATTTAGCCATGCCTTTCACCTCTAAGTAAAGTATGCACCATTGTGGGAATTTTGTCAAGTGGGAATAACAAAAAACAGAGGGGTCAGGTCTTGATATTTGGCATTGATAGATTGAAACTGGAAAAGTATTATGTGCGTAACTGGTCCCTCTGGCTGGACTTTGTAATTCTTTTGAAGACAGTTAAGGTTGTCTGGAGAGGAGAAGGAGTTTAGATAGCTCATAGCTGATAGTAAAACCAAGACAAATTCGTAGTTCAAGATAGCTCATAGGAAAACCAAAATAAAGTTCAAGATAGTTCAAGGATTAGAGGGGTAGAGGACCAATTATTTGACTTTAAAGAGAAAAATGGCATTATTCAAGAAGTTTTTAGAATATTGAGAAGAAAAGGGGTAAGATTAATGAAGACCATTAAAGTTGATATTCCTAAAAAACTAGCCATCGAGGTAGAGAACTATGTAAAAAAAGGATGGTTCAATAACGAAGAAGAGGTAATGCGTGTAGCATTACAGGAATTTATTCATACTCATCACCTTGAATTAATGGAACAATTTATGAGGGAAGATGTTGAGTGGGCATTAAAATTTAAGAAGATGAAGATATAGAAAAGTGAAAAAGATTGTTTGCGACACCGGCCCAATCCTCCACTTATGGGAAGCAGGTCTGATGGAGTTATTAGCAAAAACAGGAAGGGTATTTATCCCTAAGATGGTTAACGCTGAACTCATACAAATAAACCGGTCATGGGAGCAGAAAAGACCTTCCTGGATATATATTGAACCATTATCTGCTTCGGAAACTTCTCAGGTAGAGCTTCTGCATAAATCAGGGCTGGTAGATATAGGCGAAGCAGAAGCTATTATACTTGCTAGGAGGCTGGTGAAAAAGTGGTTTTTTGTAGAGGTTTCATTTATGAAACCCGCTTTGCTAAGGGGTCCGATAAATCGGATCCCTACAATATGGGGGTTTTTCACCAGCCTCCTAGGCGTCTTAAAGCAGATTGGTTTCTCACCGATGATATCGCGGCAAGAGTACTTGCTAATTCTATAAACCTGGAGTGCCATGGTTCTTTAGGTATTGTACTGTGGGCCTCTGCCGTAGGTAATCTTAACTATCAGGAAGCAAAAACCGCACTTGATAAGCTTTTTCGTCATTCTTCTTTGTGGGTTTCGAGGGATGTCGTAGACGAAGCCTATGAAGTATTAGAAAAGATGTTTTGATTTCGCAAGAAATCCCGCCGAGTAAAGATATCACTGAAAGATAGTAGGAAAGCAGAAAAGAAATATTTCTATCAGAATGGGTGGCAGGTTTGCACCAGAATCTACAAACTGCCGAAGAAGAATTTATTGCTTCAGGTTATAAGATAGAAATAAAATATGACATGAGTAAAAATGTTCATAACGCATTTTTGAAATTTCCTGGCTTACTCTTTGAATATGGCTTAAGTCCACACAAAGATGAAAAGATTTCTGTCAAAATTGAGATAGATACAAATCCTCCTGAGGGAGTAAGAGAGGAAGTTACCCTGTATAATTCTGTTTTTATGTTTTATATTCTTCATTACGATTTGGCATCTTTATTTGCCGGAAAGCTACATGCTTTGCTATGTCGGGAATACACCAAGGGAAGGGATTGGTATGACCTATTATGGTATTTGGCAACCTTCAAAGAATTAGAACCCAATTTTGTTATGCTTAATAATGCCATAGGACAAACTATGAGAAAACCTTTCCAGATTGACAGAAAAAACTGGAAGGATAAGTTAAGGGGTGCAATTGATAATTTTGATATCAAGAAAGCAAAAAATGATGTTTGGCGCTTCCTTGAGAGCCCTGAAGAAATAGAACTTTTGACCAAAAAAAGTCTCTGCGAACTTTTAGATGTTTATGGATTCCCCGCTATTTAAAATACTTACACTATTTTTCCCGGAAAGGTCTAGAAGTTAGAGTGTGGACCTTTTAGTAAAGAACCCCACAGCTCTGCTGTGGGGTTCTTTACTAACCCACGGGCTTGCAAGCTTTCTTTGCGGATATTTTGAGGATAGGTTGAAGCTTGACGAGTATTATGTGCGTAACTGGTCTCTCTGGATGGACTTTGTGATTCTTTTGAAGACGGTGAGGGTTGTGTGGAGAGGAGAAGGAGTGTAAATTTTGAAGTTATGTTGAAGTTATTGACAATCTTTTATTTTATTCTATAATTAAAGCGATTTAAGAAATGTAATACAAAAGGAGAAATGTATGATGAAAATAGTAAAGTTAAGCAGCAGGCATCAAGTGGTAATTCCCAAAGAAGCAAGAAAAGGATTAGACCTTCATGCTGGAGATCAACTTGTAGTTGAAGTGGAGGGAGAAAAAGTGGTTCTCCGTCCCAGACCAAAGAATTATACCAATTACATGTTGGGCTTGGGGAGGAAAATATGGCAGGAAATAGATGCAACTGAATATGTGAGAAAGGAACGAGAATCGTGGGAGAAATAGAGGCTGGGATTTTGGCAATACTAAAAAAGTATCATTTGGTGGGTGTGGATACGATGGGGTTTATTTACCATTTCGAGAAGAACGAAAGCTATCAACCTTTTACTACAGTCCTTTTTAGCTCTATTGAGAGTGGGGCTATAAAAGCTGTTACTTCAATAATAACTCTTCTAGAGGTTCTTATTAAGCCGAAGAAAGAGAAGAATAAACATTTAGTAGAAGAATACAAATTTCTATTGCAGACTTTTCCTAATCTTCAGATGATTTCTTTAGAAGAAAAGATAGCCGATACCGCTTCCACCCTAAGAGCAGAGTATAATATTAAGACTCCAGATGCAATACAGGTAGCCTCCTCAATATTAGCAGGCGCCAGGGCATTTATTACTAATGAGCCATCCTTAAAAAGGGTAAGTGAACTTGATATTATTATAATGAAAGAAGTGTTAAGAATCTAAAAAGAGAAACTGGAAGGCATTTCTGGCTTGATTTAAAGGTTCTCATAAGAATGATTCCCGCTATATTGAGTAGAAAAGGGGCGTGGCAATCTCTTGAGATTGCTTCGTCGATACTGCGTGTCTCCTCGCAATGGCATATAAATGTACTACGGTTGAATAGATACAATTCTTTAAAGATGAAAAATAATCATTCAGCGCGGAAGAGTCCCTGCGTTCGAGTTCCAAAGTTCTCATCAAGTTTGAATTTCATCCTCTCGTCTCGGTCGGGATTTCCACATATCGTTCTCGGGCCATCTCGGCTCCATAAGTGATGGTAGCACGAACATCTTCCTCCGTCAGATGAGGATATTCTACCAGAATTTCTTCAATGCTCATTCCATTGGCCAGGAAATCAAGAATCAGGGATACCCAGATTCGGGTGCCACGAATGCAAGGTTTGCCGAAGCAGACGTTTGGATCAACAGTAATACGCCGTAGAAGTGGCTTCATCTTACATTACATCTCCTTAAGGGAATAGACACGGGATTATTTCTTACTTCTTCAGAATCTTTTTAAGAATTCTTAAAGCTTTTTAAATCTACTGTTTTAATATAGTGCAATTCCAGGCTTTGTCAAAGGAAGAAAAATTAAGTTGATTAAGCAAAAGATATTATATGAAACGACATAAATAATTGCGCATCCCTTGTAGCGACTTCATTTATGAAGCCAGAAAATTAGCGGGTTTGATGAATCAAACCTCTACAGATAAGAAAATATATAAGATGTTTTATATAGCTATGCCCTGGACAATGTTTACTGGGATGATTCAAAC
>Ga0315533_1000982_pt1 | contig 22927 bp, 25 predicted proteins | sample SalMarSW160130MG_FD_203081 | JGI IMG/M metagenome (GOLD analysis project Ga0315533, IMG submission 203081) | Salt marsh sediment microbial communities from the Plum Island Ecosystem LTER, Massachusetts, United States - Salt Marsh Sediment SW1601-30 ... | reverse complement strand
AACAGAAAACTTGGCGGAACGCCTACGGACTCTTTACGCCCAATAAATTCGGATAACGCTTGGAGATCACGTATTACCGCTGCTGCTGGCACGTGATTAGCATCTCCTTATTCCTGGAGTACCGTCACCCCGCTAGGCGGGGTTCTTCCTCCAGAAAAGCTCTTTACACCCCGAAGGGCTTCTTCAAGCACGCGGCGTCGCTCGATCAGGCTTTCGCCCATTGTCGAATATTCTCGACTGCTGCCTCCCGTAGGAGTAGGGCCCGTGTCGCAGTGCCCTTGTTGGGGAACACACTCTTATATCCCCTACCCGTCATAGCCTTGGTAAGCCATTACCTTACCAACAAGCTGATAAGTCGCAGACCATTCCTCTACCGGAATCCTTTACCCCCGCCGAGGCGGGGGACTATCAGGAATTAGTCCCGCTTTCGCGAGATTATGCCTGAGTAGAGGGTGTGTATCTACGTGTTACTAACCCGTTCGCCACTATCCCGCAAAGTGCGGGACCGTTCGACTTGCATGCCTTATCCACGCCGCTAGCGTTCATCCTGAGCCAGGATCAAACTCTCAAAATGAAAGACAATAAATGTCTTATAAAAATCGGAACAACTCTAAAAAACTGAACCCCGTAGAAGAAATTTAACAAGATTTTCAAAGAAAATCTAATTATTACAAACAGTCAAACTTTCTCTACCGGGTAAATTGCTTAATTACTATTTAATTATCAAAGATCTTTCTAATTCAACATTTTTCTAAAAAACAACCGCGAAGACATCCAAACCATTAGATACCTTCGCGGGCATTTTTTGGTGCCTTTAATTTTTTGATCTACATATAAATTTTAACTTAATTACCTATCTTTATTCTACTTTTCTGAAAATCTTTGTCAAGCTTTTCAAGTTCCACTTTTTTGTAAAAAGGCGTGATTTGGACAGATAAGATTTGTTTATAATAGCCGGCAGAGGGATTCGAACCCCCGACTTGCTGTTTACAAAACAGCTACTCTACCACTGAGTTATGCCGGCAAAATTATTTTCTCTTTCTGACTTCTTTCCAATAATCACCGGTAAACTTGCCTCGTTTTTTGAAGGACCTCCGGCGTGAGTTTGTCAACCAAGCACTAGTTCTACTTTCAGTTTTCAGAGTTAAAATTTTAACTTTAGAAAGTATTTTTTGTAGTAATAATTTCCCGAAAAATTTTTTTAGAGTTTCGTTGTTTTTAATTTTCTTTCTTAATCCTCTCAAAGAACTTGATCCAGTTTCTTGTAATGATAATTCAGCTAAAACTGGAATTTTCCGGAGAATAATAACTCCCATTCCGATAAGACCGATAAATAAGGTAGTTATAGCAAGCATAGTTAAAATATTAAATATTAAATCTTACAAACTTTTTAATAGTTATATTTTCTCCTAATTTAGCAATATATTCATTAATCAATTCTTTAATAGTTTTTGTTTCATCCTTTATCCATGGTTGCAACATTAAAGAATTTTCTTCAGGATTCATTGCAGCAACTTGTAAGCATAACTCATGAGCTAAATTTTTAAAATCTTTTGATCTAGCAACAAAATCTGTTTCGCAATGCAATTCTATCAATGCCCCAACTCTTTTATTGGGATGAATATAACTTTCAATTACTCCTAAAGCAGTTTTTCTTTCTGCTTTTCTTTCAGCTAACTTCCCCCCCCATTTTCTTAGAATTTCTTTTGCTTTTTTATGATCTCCGCTTGCTCCTTCTAAAGCTTTTTTGCACTCTGATATTGAAACTCCGGTTTCTTGACGAAGTCGTTTTATTTGATCAATAGAAATCATATTACTTTTTTGGTTTCGTTTTCAATATAACCTTTTTTACTTTATCTAATATATATTTTACCGAACTGATAGCGTCATCGTTTGCTGGAATCGGAAAATCAGCTAAAGTTGGATCAACATTAGTATCTGCTATGCCAATAACCTTAATTCCTTTTTTTCTTGCTTCTTTAATTGCTAAATCATCCTTTTTCATATCTAAAACAAAAATAGCATCAGGAAAACTATCTAAGTTCTTTATTCCTCCGAATTTAATTTCCAAGTTTTTTAGTTCTTTATCTATTTCACCTCTCTCTTTCTTGGTATATTTCATTAACGCACCTTTTTGTTTTTTTTCTTCCAAGTCCTTAAAATATTCTACTCTTTTTCTAATAATTTTGAAATTGGTAAAAGTTCCTCCCAGCCACCTTTCATTGATATACGATAAATTGCACTCTTCGGCAAAATCTTTTACCAGATTTTTAACTTGGATTTTAGTTCCTACCAAAAGCAATGTTTTGTTTTCGGAAACGAGTTTCTGGATAAACTTGAGCGCTTCCTTAAGTTTTTCTGCAGTTTTTTCTAAATCAATAAGATGAATAGAATTTCTTACTGTATAAATATAAGGTTTCATTTTTGGATTAATTCGGGAGGTCCGATGACCAAAACCCAAACCGGCCTCAGCCATCTCTTCAGGATTAATATTAAAATCTTCTTTCTTTTCTTTTTTTGTTTTTTCTTTAGCTTCAGCCATAGTATTTTCAATAATGGTGTTTTCAATAATAGCATCATAAAAAGATTTAATCAACCCTTGCCCCGTAGTGAAAATTGGACATATGTTTTGCTTTGCAAAACATAAAACCCGAAGGCACTCCAATTTCTACTACGGGGCTTGATTTATCACAATATATCTTGTATTATAAGGTTACCATGAAAAAAGATATACACCCTAAATACTATAAAAATGCCCGAGTAATTTGTGCTTGCGGCAATACTTTTACGGTTGGTTCAACTAAAGAATATATTGAGACTGAGGTTTGTTCAAAATGTCATCCGTTTTATACTGGAAAAGAAAAGATTATTGATACGATGGGTAGGGTTGAAAAATTTAAGAAAAGAATGGCAAAAAAGAAAACCTTTACTGAGCTTAAGAAAAAGAAAAAATGATTGATATTGAAGAAATTAAAAAAGAGTACAACGAAATTTTGGACCAACTCAGTGACCCTGAGTTGGTTTCTGATTGGGAAAGATTTGAAGAATTATCTAAAAAAAAGAAAAAATTTGAAAAAATAATTGAAAAAGAAAAAGAGATTGAAGAACTAGAAAACCAAATTGAAGAAAGCAAAGCAATTTTGAAATCCGAAAAAGGTAATGAGCTAGCATCTTTAGCTGAAACTGAAATTATTCAACTACAAGAGAAAAGAAAAATTTTAAGAAAAGAACTAGAAAATTTATTAAAAAATAATAATTCTTCCGAATCTTATTCTTCCCCTCTCAATAAAAGCGCTTCAAAAAACGCAGGAGCGATTATTGAAATCCGGGCTGGAACAGGAGGCAAGGAAGCTGCCTTATTCGCCGGAGATTTATTTAAAATGTATTCGAAATATGCTTTTTTGCAAGGCTGGAAACAAAAAATCTTAGATTCTCATCCAACCGAAATCGGAGGTTTTAAGCAAATAGTTTTTGAATTATCTGCCAAAAGTGGAAACGGTGATATTTTTTCTAAACTAAAATACGAAGGAGGAGTCCATCGGGTTCAAAGGATACCGGAAACCGAGAAATCAGGAAGAATTCACACCTCTACTGCCACCGTGGCCGTGTTGCCTAAACCCAAAGCAAAGGAAATTAAAATAAAACAAGATGAATTAAAAATTGATATTTATAAATCTTCGGGGCCAGGCGGTCAAAACGTTAATAAAAGAATGACAGCTATAAGAATTACCCACTTACCTAGCGGCTTAGTTGTAACATCTCAAACTGAAAGAAATCAGCTTCAAAATAAAGAAAATGCCCTATCAATTCTCGCAGCCCGCCTTTTAGAAAAAAAAGAGAGGGAACAAGAAATGAATATTGGAGGTAAAAGAAAAGCCCAAATTGGCTGGGCAAAAAGAGCAGAAAAAATTAGAACTTATAATTTTCCCCAGGATAGAGTGACTGACCACCGAATTAAAAAAAGTTGGCACAACATCGAAGAAATTATGGAAGGAAAATTAGATAAGATAATTGGTACGCTAGAAAAAAAAGAAAAAAGTACTTAAAAAACAAGAGTATAAAAAAAACAGCCCCGCCTAGGTAGGGCTGTTTTTTTATTATTTAATTTTTTCTATATCGTTTTCGTATCTTTTAGTTATTTGTATAACCGAATCTCCATAAAACCTGAATTTTAAGTTTGTAGAACCAGAAAAGTAAATCATTGCGGCTCTCCATTCATCGTCGTAATTTTGCTTGGCTGCTCCATAATCTGATAGATATAAGGCTGCGGCTAAAAAAGCATCTTTAATATCCCAAGGATCACCTGGTTTTCCAGTAATTGCCTTAAGGCGATCTCGATATATCATCCAGGTTTTGGGGATAAATTGAGCAGGTCCCATTGCTCCACCCCAGCCATAACTCATCGGACAAGACACAGGAGTGTTGTAAGGATCTCTTCCTAACTCTTTAGTTATTGTTAAAAATGGACCCACATCCCTTGTTGGTTTCATAACCTTAGAAAGTATTCTTCCGGTTTTAATGGTTTCTCCTGCTCCTGTTTCAGAATTTTTTAAATAACACTGACCTACATTTTTTCCAATATTTGATTCTTGGGTTAAAACAGCTAATAAAAATGCTGGTCTAACTCCGGTTATTCTTTCAATGTCCTTTGCTAATACATAAGCCTCGCCAAAAGTAGGAGCTTTAGAAATTCCTACTAGTTCAAAGATTCTAGCTCTGATTTCAGCTGCTTTCGCCTCAACTTCTTGTTTCTCTTTTAGTTGTTTTTGGTATTCCGCCTCCGTTATTTGAAGATAATATTCTTGTTCTTCCTTGGTTTTAGAATTCTCTTGCTTCTGGTACGTTTGTATTTTCACCATTTTTTCCAAATCATCTTTTTCTTCGTCTAAAGATAATTTCTGTTCTTCTAAATTTATTTTCAGCGTTTTGATATTCTGTAAAAGTTCTTGGTTTTTCGAGTTTAAAATTTCCAAAGCAGTTAGATTGTCAAAAAAATCAGAGAGATCGTTTCCTGAAAGCAAAATTTCAATTGCTGGCTTTTGATCTTCTTCATAAATAGTTTGCAAAATATTAGCTAGTTTTTGCTTGGAATCTTCAATCTTTTGAGAGGTTTTCTCAACAGAGCTTTCAGTATCCTCAATTTGAATTCCCAGATCTTTAACAACTAAATTACTTTCATAAATCTGGTAATTTAAATTTTCTATTTTCTTTCTTAAGCTATAAACTTTGTTTTGGAGAGTTTTCTTTTCCTGCCCAGTTTTACTAAGATCTTTTTCAATTTCTTCACCCATTTCTTGATAATACGCTTCGCATTTCTCAAGTAGTTCACGGCATTCAGCAGAGCTAATAATTTGGCATTCTTTTTCAATGCTTTCTAATTTACAAGTTTGTTCAAGATCTTCAGCTTCTGCCGTTGCCAAAGCTACGGCGAATAAAAAAAACAAAGATAATAGAAATATTATAATTTTATTATTTTTCATCTTTTTTTTCTTCCTTGCCCGCCTGATTGTCCGAAGGACTTTCGGAAGGTTTTTTCTCTTCTTCTTGTCCTTCCCTCTTTTCCTCCACTTCCCCTACTTCTTCCACCTTTTCTTCTATTGGTTTTTCTAATTCTTCTTCAACTTTTTCCGGAGGAGTAACTATAGCTACAATTTCATCTGGCTCTCTCTGAATTTTAACTCCTTCTGGCAACTTTAAATCTTTTATTAAAATTTCATCTTCAAGGGCCTTTAAGCTTTTTATGCTTACCTTGATTTCATGAGGAAGATTTTGAGGCAGAGCTTTCACTTGCAATTCAGAAATTTCTCGGATTAAAGTTCCTCCTAAATCTTCGACAGCTGAAGACTCCCCTTCAAACACTATAGGCACCGTGGCCTCAACCTCTTTAGTAAGAATCGGCTGATAAAAATCAACGTGGATTGGTTTGCCAGTCAAAGGATCTTTTTTAATTTCGTGGATTAAAACCGAAAATTTGTTAACTTGTTTTGAGTTTGCCAAAGAATCAATTTCAAGCGAAATCAAAGAACTCTTACCAGCTTCTTTAAATATTTTTTCAAATTCTCTTATATCAATCTCTATATTTAAATTCTTTATTTTTGGTCCATATAAAACAGCGGGCAAAATACCTTTATTTCTCAGAACTTTTACTTTTCTTCCGAGTTTCTCTCTCTTTTTTACTTTAAGGCTTAACATAAAAACAATTCTAACATTTTAAAACAAAATGTTAAAGTTAAAATAATTATTTTACAATAAATTCATTTGAATAAAATCTTTGGCTTTCTTTAAATGTCTCATTAAAACTACACCCAATACAGGCCGGTATAACAAGCCGGTGAACCCCCTTTTTAAGAGGAGGGGGAGGAATGTTAAGTTCAAATGCTTTTATATCTTCGGGGCCAATACATTTTTCAACCAAATTATCGTGGGGACATGCTTCATAATCATATCCTATCCATTCTTCATCTTTTTTTTCAAAATAGTAAGGATAACAAGAAGAAAAACAAATCTTTTCCCCGGAATCATTCTCGATTTTTACTTTTAAAGCAGCTCCTATTTCATACAAATTTTGATCAGTAATAACGCTTACTTCTTTTTCCCACGAACCGCCAATAACAGCCAAAATTATAATTAACGCTAATAAGCCCAACCCCGCTATTATTATTAAAAAATCCTTTTTTTCCGCATTCATATTTTATCTTTAGAGTGTGGGATCCGCACTCTTACTGCCGAATAATTTTAATTTTTCTTCGACCTTTTTTTGGACAGCCATCTGGGCTTTAGGTAAAATCTTATAGGGTTTTACCTCTTGGGTCTTTATAACAGTTTGCAGCGCTTTTTTCCAAGCAATTCTTAACTCAGTATTAATATTAACTTTTACAATACCCAACTTTATAGCTTTTCTAACTTCTTTTTTTGAAATACCTGATCCCCCGTGTAAAACCAAAAAAGTGTTTGTTTTATCGTTAATCTCTTTTAATCTTTCCAAATCTAGTTTTGGCATTCCGGCATATATACCGTGAACGTTTCCTATGGATATTGCCAAGCTATCCACCTTTGTTTCTCTAACAAACTGCCAAACATTCTCCGGAGAAGTTAAATTTTCCTTTTTTATTTTAATTTCTTTTTTGTGTAATTTTGATCCGCCTTCTATATACCCCAGTTCTCCTTCAACTAAAACCCCTTTCTTATGAGCATAATCTACTATCTTTTTAGCATATTTTATATTTTTTTTAAAGGGTAATCCCGAGCCATCAAAATGCACCGCCGGATATCCAAAATCAATAGCTTTCTTTATCCAATTCAAATCTTTTCCGTGATCTAAATTTAAAAAAACGGGAGTCTTGTATTTGATTTTAGAAATTTCTACCAAAGCTACAATTTCTCTCAATCCTAAGTAATTACTTTCTCCCTCTGAGGTTCCTAAAATCACCAGGCTTTTCAATTTCTGACCCGCGCTTAAAATTCCTCTTAATTGTCCAAGAGTAGAAAAATTAAACTGCCCAATCGCCCATTTTTCCCTTTGGGCTTTTTTAAAATAAGATTTTAAGTTCATTTTTTTGAATTTTTACTTTTTTAAATTTACTTCCTTTTTTTAGTAATCCTTTCTTAGCTCCCCATTCTTTAAGGCAGGAACTGGCATTAGCTGTAGCTAATTGGATAGCTTTTTCAATACTTCCCTTAGAGTGTATAAAAGCAGAAACAAATCCCGAACCAAAAGAATCCCCAGTTCCCGTTCTATCAATTACTTTTATATCTAGAATACCTGCCCGGTAAAAATATTTTCCGTCAGAAATTACCACTCCTTTCGGTCCTTTAGTCATTATAGTAATTCCTGGGCAAAATTCATCAATCTTTTTAAAAATTTCTCTTTCTTTCTGAAAAGGAATTTTAGTTAATAAAGAAGCTTCTTCTTGGTTTAAAATCAAAACATCAACTTTTTTAAGAATTCTTTTTAAGATTTTTGAAGGCAAGGAAAGTTGAGAATTGCCAGGATTAAAAGCAATTTTAATCTCATTTTTATGGGCAAAATTAACTATCTTTTCTGTAATTTTTGCCAATTTCCCTGAAAGCGGAGCTAAGTAAAACCATTTTGCTTTTCTCAAGTTCTCCCAAGAAATATCTCTGTCGCATAATAACTCCGAAGCTCCTCGGTAAACCAAAATAGTTCTATCCTGCCCGGGAATATTCAAAACAATAGAATGATTGGTGGGTTTCTCCTTGGTTTTTAAAATGAATTGGGTATTTATCCCTAATTTTTCTAATTCTTCAATAATCTCTCTTCCTGAAATGTCATCGCCGACTGTCGCATAATAAACTGTTTTAAATCCTTGTTTTGAAAAAGTGGCAGCTGTGTTAGTTCCACCGCCTCCGGAAGCAAAATAAATATCTTCAATATCTACTTTAGATCCTAAATTAAAACAAATTCCTTTGCCGGTAATAAACTTTTTATTTTTAGCTACTTGATACTTTCTCGGCTTTAAGAAAACATCCCAAGTAGCCGATCCAAAAGTAATAATATCAAACATATTTACTTTTTTTTAGCTAGATTCAAAATTGTTTTAATTACGGTATCGGGATTTAAAGACATGCTCTCAATCCCCTCTTTCATTAAAAACTCTGCAAAGTCCGGCAAATCGCTTGGCGCCTGGCCGCAAATTCCGCAATATTTTTTCTCCATTTTACAAAAATCTATTGTTTTGCTTACCATTTTTCTGATAGTAGAATCATTCTCATTTCCGACATAAGCAATTTTAGCATTATCTCTATCAAGACCTAAAGAAAGTTGAGTTAAATCGTTAGAGCCGATACTTACACCGTCAAACACCTTTAAAAAATCATCAATTAAAATTACATTCGAAGGAATCTCACACATCACATAAACCTTTAAGCCATCTTTTCCTTTTTCTAAACCACTTTTCTTCATTATTTTTATTGTCTCCTCCCCCTCTTTTATCGTTCTGCAAAAAGGAACCATAACCGAAATATTCTTCAATCCAAAAACTTCTCTTGCTCTTTTTATAGCCTTCAATTCCATTTTAAATGCTGGTTGAAATTCTTTATCTAAATACCTAGAAGCTCCTCTAAAACCCAGCATAGGATTTGCTTCTTCTCTTTCAAAAAGTTTGCCCCCAATTAAATTCTTATATTCATTTGTCTTAAAGTCGGAAAATCTGACAATTGCTTCTCTGGGATAAAAGGCAGCTGCTATCTGAGCTACTCCCTCGGCTAATTCTTTGACAAAAAACTCTTTTTTGTCTTTATGTTCAATTGTTATATCGGCAATTTTCTTTTTCAGTTTTTCATCTTTTATTTTATCGTAGTGATACAAAGCTAAAGGATGAACTCTGATTTTTTCGGCTATTATAAATTCCTCTCTTGCCAATCCAACTCCGGAAGTTGGCAAAAAAGATGTTTTGAAAGCTATATCCGGCGCCCCTATATTCACCATTATTTTTGTTTTTAATTTAGGAATTTTCTTTAAGTTATATTTTTTAACCCTAAAAGGAATTTTACCTTTAAAAATCCTCCCGTTTAATCCTTGAGTGCAGTCAACAGTTACTATTTCTCCCGTTTTAACTTTTTTTGTCGCTTTTTCCGTTCCGACAATAGTAGGAATACCAAGCTCTCTAGCCACTATCGCCGCATGGCAGGTTTTCCCTCCTTCATCTGTTATAATAGCCGAAGCCATCCGCATGATAGGCACCCAATCAGGATCAGTCATCTTGGTAACTAATACTTCTCCTTCTTTAAATTGATTTATTTTTGAAACATCAGAGATAACTTTTACTTTTCCAGTTCCAATTTTATCTCCAATAGCAATACCAGTAAAAAGCGGTTTCTTTCTTGCTTTAACCTCATACTCTTTATAAACTCCCGCTATTTTTGGAGTGTGAACCGTTTCTGGCCTTGATTGAACAATAAAAAGTTCTCCCGTTTTTCCGTCTTTTGCCCATTCAAGATCTTGAGGCATCCATTTTTTAAACTTTTTTGAATAATGATCTTCAATAATCAATGCCCACTTGGCCAGGGTTAGAATCTCATCATCCTTTAAAGAAAACTGAAATTGCTTTCCTGTCGGCACTTTATCTTCTTTTATTCCTCCTTTTTTACTATAAACATATTTCACAGTTTTTCTCCCAAGGTCTTTCCTAATAATCGGTTTATAAGGCTTGCCCTGAGAAGCAAAGCGACGAAGGGTCGGCTTAAATACGTAAAATTCATCCGGGGTAATTCTTCCTTTCACGATCATTTCTCCGATCCCCCAAATTGAGTTAACCAAAACAATATTAGGAAAACCTGTTTCAGTATCTAAGGTAAACATTATTCCTGAAGAAGCTAAATCAGACCTTACCATTTTTATAATTCCAACTGAAAGACCAAATTTTAGTTGGCCAATTCTTTTTTCATAACGATAAGCAATAGCGCGGTCGCTAAAAGTTGAGGCTATACATTTCTTTATTGCTTTAAATAATTCTTTTTCTCCTCTTATATTTAAATATGTTTCGAACTGACCGGCAAAAGAAGCATTAGGCATATCTTCACAAACGCCGGATGTCCTAACAGCTACATCAAGATTCTTGCCGTATTTTTTTTCTAATTTTTGATAGGCATTTATAATTTCTTTTCTTAATTGTTCGGAAAATTCGCTTTTTAAAATAAACTGACGTGACTTTTCTCCTGTCTCTTGAAGACTTTTTATACTTTTTGGATTAAACTTTCCAAAAACTTCCTTCAATTTTTTGTCAATTTTGTTTGCTTTCAAAAATTTCCAATAAAAATTAGTGGTTAAAGCAAAACCATTAGGAATATTAACTCCCTTCCTTGAGAGGTCTCCATACATTTCTCCTAAGGAAGCATTTTTCCCTCCAATTAAAGGAACATCCTCAAATCTAATTTCTTTTAGCCATAAAATATTTTTTTGAGATTTCTTTAACATATTACTTATTACACTTAGGACAAATAACAGATACTATAAAATATTTTTCTCCCTTGGAAAGATCTCTGATTAAATTAAAAACAAGATCATTGCCACATTCCGGGCACTTAAAATCATATGCAAAGCCTAAATCTGTAATCAGTTCTTTAGCATCATATAAATTTTTAGCGGGAAAGATTTTATAAGATCTTTGTTCTCCTAAGGTGATTTTTACTCTTCTAATCGCCTCTAAGGGAGTAACCATGGCGCCAACAATAAAATCCTTAGCTTCTAATTCTATTGCTTTTGTTCTGTCTTTTTTCTTTTCCACCTGAGCAAAAATAATTACTGGAATTAATTTAGTGGAAGCTTCTTTTTTAAGAGCTTCCATTATCTCAAATCCTCCCATATTAGAAAGAGCAACATCAATTATAACTATATCCGGTAATTCATCTTTTATTAGGCGCACTGCTTCCTTGCCATTTTTTGTTGAAAAAACTTCAAAATTTTCTTCTCTAAAAACCCCTAAATAAGTTTCTCTAGTAAAATCATTATCAATTGCAATAATTATTTTTTTCATTTAATTTTTTTAGCTATTGCTAGCTCTTCATCAGTTTCAATAGCCAGGATTTTAATGTTTTTTAAAATAACTAAATTTTTGCAAATCATATTTCTAATTTTAACAGAACCCGACCCTATCGCACCGGTAAATACCAATAAATCACAGTCGTTCAAGACAGCATAATAAGCGCCAAGATACTTTTGAATCCGATAAACAAATATCTCCAAAGCCAATTTTGCTTTCTTATCTCCATTTTTAATTTTCTTCAAAATCTCCAGCATATCACTATTTCCAGAAATTCCTCTAAGCCCGGATTCGGAATTTAGTATCTTATCTATTTTTTTTAGAGAAAAATTTTCAGTTAGTTTTAAAACAATCCCGGGATCAATATCACCAGACCTGGTCATCATTACTAACCCTTCCAAGGGAGTAAATCCCATGGAAGTATCAATTGCTCTGCCGTTTTTTATTGCCGTAATGCTTGATCCTCCTCCTAAATGGCAGGTAATAATTTTTAGTTTTTTAAACGGTTTTTTAATTCTTTTAGCGGCTACCTTGGCCACATATTCATGAGAAATTCCATGAAAACCTAAACGTCGAAATCCATATTTTTTTCTTATCTTTTCCGGTAAAGGGTAAATATAAGCTTTTTTTGGTAAATCTTTATAAAAGCCGGTGTCAAAAACAGCAACTTGTTTCGCTTTTGGAAAAACCTTCTGGGCTATTTTTATCCCTAAAATATTATAAGGATTGTGAAGAGGCGCTAATTTGTTAAACTTTTCTAATTCTCTTAGAACCTTATCGTTTATTTTAATCGCTTCCCTAAATTTATTCCCGCCATGAACAACTCGGTGGCCAACTATTTTAATATCTTTCTTATAATCAATTAATTTAGTCAGTTCTTGCCTCAAACTCTCTTGATATTTTCTGGAGACAAAAACTTCTTGCTTACCTTTCTTTTTTAAATTCAGTTTTTCATCAAACAATTTCCATTTTATTGATTGACTTCCACAATTTAAGACAAGTATCATATTGTTTCCCCTTTACCCTTTATTCTTATTCCTGCGGCGTTTCCTTCATCGGTATCAATATGCATATAAAGCCGGAAATTTTTGTTGGTTCTTATTTTAACATTATGGAAGGTTATTGCTCTCTTTCCCTCCACTCTGACCGAAACCATTGTTCCATTTTTTAAGCCAAGCTTTTCTGCTTCTTTTGTTGCACAATGAATATGACGCTGGGCAATAATTACCCCTTGTTTAATTTTTATTTTCTTTTTAGGACCAGCAAGCACAATACCAGGCGTTTTTTCAAGGTTTCCTGAAATCCTTACCGGAGGATTCAATTTTAAATAAATCGCATCTGTTCGGGATAATTCTACCTGTGTTTCTTTTCTTACCGGACTTATAATTCTCACTCCTGAAATTTTTCTTGAGCCATTACAAATATCTAGTGTCTCTTTGGCCGCGAAATCATCCTGCTGACTAAGTTTTTTTAACTTCTTTAGCTTATATCCTTTACCAAAAAGCTTCTCCATATCTTCCTGCGATAAATGAATATGCCGAGCTGAGATCTCAATTGGAACTTTTTTATCCATATTATTATATTATTGCGGCTTAGCCGCATAATTGTGCCTTCGGTCAGAGAAAAAAACAAACTTTTTTCCCTCACTTACAATTATACACTTTTTTAGAAAAACAAAAAAGACCCCCGCCAATCGGGGGTCTTTTTTTACTTATTTTTTCATTTACTAAAGTTTCTTTCCTATGTATTCGGCGAATTCGGCTAAACGGCAGGAATATCCATATTCATTGTCATACCAGCCAAGAATTTTAATTAGGTTATCTTTAACCATTGTTTGTTCAAGATCAACAATTGCTGAATGGGTATCGCCGACATAATCCATAGAAACTAAAGGCTCTTCTTCTGCTTTTAAAACTCCTTTCATCTTTTCTGATTGAGCCGCTTTTTTAAATGCTTCATTCACCTCTTCTCTATTTGTATCTTTTTTCACATTAACAATTAAATCCAGAATTGAAACAGTGGGAGTAGGCACGCGAATGGCAATTCCGTCTAATTTTCCATTCAATTCAGGTATAATTTTCCCAATTGCTTTAGTAGCTCCGGTTGTAGTGGGAATCATATTCAAAGCGGCCGCTCTTGCTCTTCTTAAATCTTTATGGGGTAAATCTAAAATTCTTTGGTCGGTAGTATAACTATGAATTGTGGTCATAAACCCCTTTTGAATTTTAAAGTTGTCATTCAAAACTTTTACCATTGGAGCCAGGCAGTTGGTAGTACAGGAACCCATATCCATTACTTCGTCTTTTTTAGAATCAAATTTTTCTTCATTTATTCCTAAAACATAACCCGGCACTCCTTCAGATTTTGCCGGGGCAGAAATTATCACCTTTTTGGCTCCAGCTGTAATATGTTTTTTCGCATCCTCTAATTTTCTAAAAACTCCTGTGCATTCCAATACCACAGCTACTTCTAAATCTTTCCAGGGTAACTTTTCCGGATCTTTTTCGGCAAAAACCGGAACTCTCTTGCCGTCTATGGTAATGCTTTTCTCGTCAGAACTGACTTCTTTTCCATATCTTTTATACACAGAATCATATTTTAAAAGATGAGCCAGAGTTTTATTATCTGTTAAATCATTAATAGCTACCACCTCTAAATCCGGGTGATTTTCTAAAATTCTTCGGAAAGTAGGACGCCCTATCCTCCCGAAGCCATTAATAGCAACTTTTGTCATATATTTATTCTTTAATCTTTAATAATTTACAGATTTTCTCTTTATCAAACCCCACCACGATCTGGCCGTCAATATCCACAACCGGCACTCCCATTTGTCCTGACTTCTCTATCATTTCGTCTAAAGCAACTTTATCCTTTGAAGGATCGATATCTTCAAATTCAATATTATGTTTTTTCAAAAACTGCTTTAGCGTAGTGCAATAAGGACAAGATGGAGTTGAAAATACTCTAACTTTTACTTGTTTATTATTCTGCATCTTATTAAAATTTACCCAGTTAAATAATTTGCTTTGCAAATTAAAATCTTTCGGATTTTATTTAACCGGGGTGAATCTCGTTAATCAAATCCTTGACTTGACTGCAAACGTCACCGGGTTGATTTCCAGTTAATTTACAAAATAAAGCAGTTAGGTTTTTGCTTTCTGTTTCCTCGCCTGCTCCTTCACCGGAACCAACTCTGTAATACTTACATCCCAAAACTAAGGTTGGCACGCCTCCGGTGCTAAACTTAGAAAATATATCCATGTCAGCATCGGTACCAGTATTATCATAGAATGCTATATATCCTCCAAATTTTTCTGCCACCTTTTTTATAATTGGATGTTCCCAACTGCAATGAGGACAACTTTCTGAACCGAAAAAATAAACCACGGGCTTTTCGTTTTCTTTACAAACCTCTTCATCACTTACCGAAAAGTTGCCAATAGTAAGACCTTCTTCCGCTACTGGCAATTCAACCTCGGTTAAATTAATTGATTCTGGAAACCAGAATTTTCCATTGCGAGTTGCATATGTTTCATATTCAGTATCCTGAATATTTAAGGTGATTTTATACAATCCACTTTCTTCCACGGTTCCAATTAAAGCGGCGGTAGCCCTTCCTCTTAAAATGTTTTGGTTAACGTAGACTAACACGTTTTCTGCTACTTCTTGAGATGACATAATTTCTTCTCCGCCTGACGCTTCTTTTACCTTTTTTGAATAACTCGAATAAGCAATAACTCCGGCTATCACAATACCAACAACAATAATTACTACAAATATTGATCTTTTAGGCATAATTTTTAATTAATTTTTGTCTTAATTAACACGAGCGAGGGAAAAATGAAAGTTTACTTTCATTTTAACCGAGCGACGTGTTAATATAGTAAGGAGGATGTAACCCTCCTCCTACTCTATTTTCGATGAATAAGTATTTTTTATCGTACCAAATAATTTATTTCTTGGCAATAGTTAATATTTCTTTGCTATTCATCTTTAATGATTTATTAATTTCATACTTTATCAACCCGCCGTAATCAACCTCAATATTAACAATATCTTTATCCGTTATTTTTTCAATATATTTTATTAGCGCTCTCAAAGAGTTATGACTGGCAACCACTAAAATATTTCTGCCTTTTTTCAAATCTTTTTCTACATATTTTTTGTAAAAAGGGATTGCTCTTTTGTAAGTATCTTCCAAGTTTTCCCCACCGGGCGGCCTGTTTTTAAAACCTCTTCGCCAAAGATGAATTTTTTCTTCGCCATATTTCTCCATCATTTCTTTCTTGTTTTTACCCTGTAATCTTCCGTAATATCTTTCATTTAGATTCTTAGAAATATAGACCGGCATATAATTTTTGTTTATTTCTTCAAAATACCCCCAATCTTTCATCTTCCCTTTGTCTAAATGAATAAAGATAGGATATTTTCCAGGCAGATATTCTAATATTTTTGTCACGCTCTCTTCGTTTCTAAATAGAGGAGAAGAATAAATGGCTCTTATTTTAGATTTGAATATTTTTTTGGCAATCGCTTTAATCTTTCTCGGATTCTCTTTAAGCAAAGGAGCGTCCACCCAACCGGTAAATCTGTTTTCCAAATTCCACTGTGATTTAAAATGCCTTAATAAAAATAATTTTGCCATATTGTTCTTTTACTTTATTATTTTACTCTATTATTTTATTGTAGCAAAAAAATCCTCTTGAGGAAACCTCAAGAGGATTTGGCTTGTTTTGTTTAGTTTTGTTTAATGTGCAAGTAAACGGTGCTTATCGAGAAACTTTTTAGATCTAAATTTAAACCTAAACCTAAGACTCTTTTCAACAATCTCTTTTATCTCCTCAAGGGGTCTCAAGCTTTCACCCCATCTGGCAATCAAAAAAGGAACGTCTTTTAAATAACCGATCAGAATCGGGTCTTGAGCTTTCCTCGTTTCAGGGGTTCGGATTGTAAAAGGATGAAACACTCCGATAGCCTTTGCTGCTTCCCAGGCCGTTAATACAGCTGCCGGAATCTGATCAAACGAATAAATCAATAGTTCATTGCCTGTGTACTGGCTGGGCAACCAAATTTTCCAAATATTCATTTCTTCTGGAGTGATTTCATGATAACCCCATGCTTTTGGATCAAAGATTTTGCTCATCATATCTGCTTTTACTGCTTCAACTTTTTCATCTACTTTCTCGGACTGGCAAAGTAATCCTAATTCGCTATAGCGTTTGCGTAATTTCTCAAGATCTTGTAATTCATCTTCACGCTGATTTAAAGCCTTGTTTTTCTCCTTCTCCACTTCTTCAAAACCGGGTAACTCTTCTTGATATACTTCCACGCAAATATTATTTTCTCTTACTGTTTTCATTTCAAATCTCCTTTCATTATAAAGGTTTCATTGTTCTTTTGTAAAAGATCTATTTCTAACTAATCTCTTTCTTCTTTTTATTCCCCGAGTTCTTCTTCAATCTTTAATAACCTGTTATATTTAGCAATTCTTTCTTTTGGCGCCGGAGCTCCTGACTTAATGAAATCTGCTCCAATTCCTACTGCTAAATCCGCGATAAAATCGTCGAGGGTCTCTCCTGAACGATGAGATACGATAATTTTCAAGCCGGCCTTGCGGGCAACTTTTATTGTTTCAATAGCTTCAGTTACAGTTCCTATCTGATTCGGTTTTACTATAATTCCGTCAATAGATTTTTCACTTATTGCCCTTATTACTAATTCTTTATTGGTAACAGTTAAATCATCTCCGATAATAAGTACTTTTGTTTCCGTTTTCGATTTTATTATTTTCCATCCTTCCCAATCCTCTTCTGAAAAGGGGTCTTCAAAAAAAATAATCGGGTATTTTTTTGCCAAATCTAGATAAAAATCCAAAAATTCTTCCCTGCTTATCTTTTTCTCGTCAAGCTTATATTTCCCTTCTCTATAAAGCTGGGTAGCAGCACAATCTAGACCCAATTTTATATTTTTAAAATTATCTGAAGCCGCTCTCAAAAATTCAAAAGCGTCTGCGTCTTTTTTAATCGGCGGGGAAAAACCGCCTTCATCGCCGATAATTATTCCTTTTTCGCCGAATTCTTTTTTTAAAATAGCTTTTAGATTCTTATAAACCTCCTTCCCTCTCTGAAAATTTTCCCTAAAAGAATCTTTCTGGGGAATTATCATAAATTCCTGAATCTCCAGATCGTTGTCCGCATGCGCTCCGCCGTTAATAATATTAAAACAAGGCCGCGGCAGACCGATATTACAAGAACCGTTCTCGCAGAATTGATTAATATAGAGGTATAAAGGGATTCCTTGGGCAGCGGCGCCAGCCCGGCAGACAGCAAGAGAAACTCCTAAAATAGCGTTTGCCCCCAGTTTTGATTTATTTTTCGTTCCGTCAAGTTTAATCATGAATTCGTCTATCTCTCTCTGTTTCGTCGGATCTTTCCCTTTAATCTTCGGCGATATAATCATTCTAATATTATCAACTGCTTTCTCGGCTTTTATTTCTACTGCTTCTTTTCTTCCTGTTGAAGCGCCGGAAGGGACTGATGCCTTAAAAATTCCTTTTTCTGTTTCCAATCTAACTTCAACTGTTGGCTTGCTTCTGGAATCCAAAATTTCCCTGGCTTTTATTGATTTTATTTTAGAGTTCTTCATTTTAAATTAAATCCAGCGCTTTTTTTATTTGTTTTTTTGGATATAACCATAAGCTGCTAAAGCTGCTTTGGCTCCTTCGCCGCAGGCAGTAATAATCTGCTTGTAACGGCCGACATTTAAATCCCCAGCAGCAAAAAGCCCGGGAGTTTTAGTTTGGCAAGTTTCAAACTCAACTTTTATCTCATCTTTTTCATTAAAATCAACTAATCCTTTAATAAACGATGTTGCCGGCTGGCTTCCAATTTCCACAAAGACACCACCTACTGGCAAAGTCTTCTTCTTCTTGGTTTTTCTATCTTCGTAAATTATTGAATCTACGAAAGTTTGGCCCTTGATTTCTTTCACAGCAACATTAGTTATTATTTCTGCTTTTCCGCTTTTTTTTATAACTTTTTGATTTATTTCATCGGCCGCAACTTTTGGCATATATTCCAAAACATAAATCTTTTTAACATAATTCGCCAAAAATATAGCTGATTCAAAACCAGCGTTTCCTCCGCCAATTACTGCCACTGTTTTATCCGCGAATATCGGTCCGTCGCAAATAGAGCAATAACTTACCCCCTTTCCGATAAATTCTTTTTCACCGGGAACTTCTAACGGTCGAGGGTCGGCGCCAGAAGCCATTATTACCGTTTTTGATAAAAACTTTTCTTTCTTGGTGGTAAAAACTAAAAAATTCTCCTCTTCTTTTTCAACTTTGCCGACTTGAGCTGTTTTAATTTTAATATCTTTTGGTTTTAAATGTTCTACAAATTTTTTAATCAATTCCGGCCCGAGAATTTCCTTAAAGCCGGGATAGTTGTCAATAGTAACCGCTTTCCTGCTAACTTGACCGCCGAAATCCTTGGTAATCAAAAGAGTATTTATTTTCTGCCTGGCGGCATAAATACCGGCCGTTATTCCGGCCGGCCCTCCGCCAATAATTATTAAATCGTAAATCATAATTCTTTTTTTAAATATTCTTTCAATTCCGGGCCATAACGAGGATGTTTTAAAGAAAGATAAAGATGGGACTTTAACCACCTAAGCTTGTCCCCGCATTCAAACCAGTTTCCTTCAAGTTCGTGCCCGTAAACTACCTTTCCGTCCTTAAGCATCTGATTATTAAGGACCTCAGCAAGAATAATCTCGCCGTTTTTAGCAGGTTTAGCGTTTTTTAAATAATCAAAAACTTCGGGCGTTAAAATATACCTTCCGACAATTGCCAAATTAGAAGGAGCCTCTTCTAAAGACGGCTTTTCAATAATTTTTTTAATCTTATAATGGCGATTAGCAATCTTTTCAACTCCAACTATTCCGTAATGAGGGATCTTTTCTCTGGGCAAAGAATAAAGAGCAACAACCGGTTTCTGGCAAGTCTTAAAAAATTTAGCCAACTGTAAAATGCCTGGGGTTTTTGCTTCAATAATATCGTCCCCGAACATACAAGCTACAGGCTCGTTCCCCACCAACTTTGCTGCTTGTAAAATTGCGTGGCCATCCCCCAGGGGCTGTTTCTGGAAAACATAAGAAAAAGAAATATTTCTAAAATCTTCTTCTAATTTTTTAACTTCTACCAAGATACCTTCTTTTTTTCTTTCTTTTAAAATTTTCTCTATTTTTGGAGAAGATTTAAAATAATCTAAAACTTTTCTCTTTTCCGGACTCAAAACAAAAATTATCTCTTTAATTCCGGAATTTTTTGCTTCGGCAGCAACGTATTGAATCATCGGAACATCTACTAAGGGCCAGAGTTCTTTTGGCACCACTTTTGACAGAGGTAAAAACCTTGTAGATAAACCAGCAATTGGAATAATAGCTTTTTTAATTTCCATAATATCAGCGGTTATTCTTTCGTCTTAAAATAGCCGGAGTTTCCCAAATCTTTTCCTGTTCTAATAATTCCTTTTCTTCATCCTCAACAACTTTTTTTAACTGCAAACCGGTTCTCCTAACTTTTCCATCCGGCATTTCGAATTGCCGGCGAATAGATTCATTTAACCCCGCTTTCGAATTAGAAGCGAGGTTTCGGCGAAGAATCTTCTTCTTTTTTAATTTCTTTTTAATTGCAGCCCTCGGCTGGCCAGCCATAGGCTGCAACGGAGAAACTTTCTTTTTTTTGACAGATATTCTTATTTTTAATTTTTTCTTAGGTTTAGAAAATATTTTCTTTTTAGGTTTGAGTTCGGTTTTTAGTTTTGATTTGGGCTTGGACTTGTCAACCTTCGGCTGGTCAACCGTAGGCTGAGATTTGGATTTGGGTTTTCTTACTTGCCGGCGAAGCATGATTCTTGTTTTTCTCTTTGGTTTTTGGACAGTAACAGGAGTAATTTTAACACTAGGAGGCTTGGATTTTTCGATTATGGAAAGCGAAGATTCTAAGGACGTAACCGGTTTTAATAAAACACCTTTTCCTCCACAACCTGTAGCTAATAAAGTTATCCTAATTTTATTTTGGTATTTCGGACTTTGATTAATACCAAAAATGATTTTAGCGTTTTTATTTACCGAGTCGGAAATTATTCTTGATATTCGGGAAACCTCAGAGAGCTGAAGCGCCTTTCCGCCTACTATATTATACAAAATCCCCCTCGCTCCTTTAATGGTATAAGGATAAAAAGGGGTAGAAGTTACTTTTTTAACCGCTTCTTCTTTTTGGAGATCTTCAATCTCTATTGTATTTAAATAAGCCAGCTTGCCTCGGCCTGAAAGAACTGTTTTTAAATCAGCGAAATCAATATTAATTAGACCCGGCAAATAAATCATTCCAATCAATCCTTCTAAGTTTTCAACTAATTTTTCATTAATAGCGGAAAGGGCATCTTTTAAAGGAGTGTCTTTGTCAATAATTCGGAAAATTCTTTCATTGGGAATTACTGAAAAAGCATTAAGATGAGGTTTTATCTTTAGAAGAGATTCTTTGGCGATCTCCATCTTTTTTTCACCTTCAAATTCAAAAGGCAAAGTAAAAATTCCGTAAGTAAGACATTTCAAACTTTTGGAAATTTTAGCAAAGATGGGAGTGCTTCCAGAGCCAGTTCCTCCTCCAAGAGAAGATATTATAATACAAAGATCCTGACCTTCAAAAAGTTTTTTTATTTTTTCTTTCTCATTTAGGGCAGCCGTTTCTCCAACCTCGGTGTTCATTCCCGTTCCTAGTCCATGAGTTAAATCCTGACCAAACTGAAATCGTTTTACTCTTCTTATTCCTTTAAGAGCCCGGCTATCAGTGTTTGCCACCACAAAATCCGCCCTCTTAACTCGGGAAACAATTTCAGAAACAATTGAACCGCCTCCTCCTCCAATTCCAATCACCCTAACTTTAGTCTTATGAAAAGTAGCATCAGAAACAGACTTTTTAGCTTTGATAACCTTAGCCATTTTGAGTTTTCTTCTTGCTTTTTTCTTTTTTTTGGGCTTAACTTTAATCTTTCTCCTCTTGGCAGGTTTCTTAATTTTCTTTTTTGTCCTTGGCTTTTTCATCTTCAATTTTTTGGTTTTCTTTTTAGCCATTAAATTATTTTACCCAATCACCTTTTAAAAAGCAATAGCTTACAGAGAACTGTTCTCTGTTTAATCTCCGACTTACTCTAATCCTACATTGTTAAAGCCCCTAATCTCTTTTTTATAATTTACCCAATTCTCAATAAATTTTCTACAACCTTCTTCTTTACCCATTACTTCGAGAAGAAAATCTCTTTTAGTCACAGAAGGAAAATTCTTTTTCCCAATATAATCAGGATAACTTGACCATTTATAATTTTCCAAAAATTTAATTACTCTCTCTGGATTTTTAATTCCTTTTTCCCTCCATTTCGGCTCTATTAAAGATATGCCATTGGTATGAACATAAACAAAAACTGTCTTTAATTGTTCATTTGTCCCAACATGAACTGCCCGAAATCTCCCTTGAAAAAGATGACCTTTTCTATCATATTTTTTATTAAAATAAGTAGCATAGCCAGCTCCAAACTTTCTCATAAATTGAGTGATTCCATTATCTTTAATCTGTTTCACTAATAAATGAATATGATTTGGCATAAAATAAAAAGCAAGAATCTCTACCAACAGTTGACGAGAATCAGAGAACTGTTCTCTGTTAGCTTTACTGACTTTACGCTGTTTCCTTTTTTCTCTGATAACTACCGGCTTTATAGTATTAAATTCATACAAAGAAAAAATCCCTCGATAATGATCATCTTTATCTTTAAAAATCAAAGAGTCTCCGACTCCCCGAGTGACAACATGATAAATTTCATTATTAACTAACTGTGGTCGTTTAATAGGCATAAAAAGAAAGAAGATTTGACAGAGAACTGTTCTCTGCTTTTTCTTTAATTATAACTGCAGTAGCAAAAAATTCAAAATAAAAAAGCCTGTTAGGTTTTCTTTAACAGGCTTAAATAGAATTACTAAGCTATCTTTCTTGCTAATTCTACGGTCCAGGTATGGGGACAGTTTTCGCACTTGTAATATCCAATAAGAAGTGTATGGGTAGACAATTTGTTTTGTTCCCACTGGCGCTTTATTTCAGTAATTCCACAGGAACCACACTTGGAGCATTTCTGCAATAGTATTTTTTCATCTTTCATTTCAAAGCTCCTTTAATTTTAAAACAGCAAATATTTATATTACAGTATATCAAATATCAATTATCTTGTCAAGAAAAGAAGGTAATGTGCAAGGACATATGGCGGTTTTTACCAAGATAGATTACTATCTTGGATATGTGTATAAATATGTCTAAAACAATTAAAGAGGAGAGATTAAGATGGATTCTTCCAATTATCAACAAAGAA
>Ga0315533_1000981_pt1 | contig 22932 bp, 15 predicted proteins | sample SalMarSW160130MG_FD_203081 | JGI IMG/M metagenome (GOLD analysis project Ga0315533, IMG submission 203081) | Salt marsh sediment microbial communities from the Plum Island Ecosystem LTER, Massachusetts, United States - Salt Marsh Sediment SW1601-30 ... | reverse complement strand
TACTTAAATGTTTTATCAGAAGTTCACTATCAAAAGCTGAAGGATGATCAAAGTTTACTTTCTTTCTTTCTTCTAAAGGAAGATGGCTTAAATCTATGTAATATGCATCTTGTTGAAATACTACCACATTTACCCCTTTTAAACTTTCATAAATCCTACGGGCTACTGTAGTTTTTCCTGAACCGGTTCCTCCGGCAATGCCTATTAATAATGGTTTCATAATCTCACTCCTTAAAAAAGTTAACCAAAGGTGCCAGGCACCTTTGGTTAACTTTTTTTATTTTTTATTCCTTAGATGCTCCTGATAGGTTTTGGAAAATATATGTCTGCCATTTTCTCCTAATACAAAATATAAATAATCTTCTTCTTCTGGTTCAAGGGCTGCCATGATTGAATCGAGTCCGGGATTGCAGATTGCACCGGGAGGAAGACCTTTGTAAAGATAAGTATTGTAGGGAGAATCAATTTTTAAATCGTTCTCATCTAGTCTTTCTTTCGGCTCTTCTAAAATATACTGAATAGTAGCACACGATTGTAATTTCATACCTTTTTCTAATCTATTATGAAAAACGGTCGATACTTTATTTTTTTCATCGCTAAATTTAGCTTCCTTCTCAATAATTGAAGCCAAAATGATGATTTCATCCAGAGAAAATCCTATTTCCTCAGCTCTATCTGCAAATTTATTTTCTATGGCTATTTGATTGAAATTTGATAACATTGCTTTGACCATCTTTTCTGCTCCATATTTTTTAGGCACTTCGTAGGTGTCAGGGAATAGATAACCTTCCGTAGTTTTTTCGCCATCTTTTACTAATTTTAAAAATGCTTCTTTTTCTGCAATCTCTTTTTTATCCAATAGTTCTGCAATTTGGGAATAAGTATAACCTTCCGGAATAGTTATTCTGTAGGTTATTACTTCTCCCTTTACTAATTTATCCAGTATTTGGAGCATATTCATTGAGGGGCTGAGGTTATACTCACCAAACTTTAATTGGTCTTCTAACTTCATTATTTTAATTAATATTCTGAATGTATAATTATTTTTTCTAATTATTTCATTTTTTTCTAATACATCCACGATCTCTTTAGCATTAGTTCCGGAGGGAATATTAACCATTTTACTAGTTGTAGAATTTTCTTCTAAGGGGAAATATACAGAGGTAATAAATAGGATAGCGATTAAAAAAATCAGAGAAAATATGAAAAATAATTTATTAATAAAGTTCATTTTTTTATCTCTTTATTCATCATCCTTCTATCTAAAAAAGATTGGAGAATTATTATTGCTGACATTTTATCAATAACTTTTTTTCTTTTTTTCCTACTTCGGTCAGTTTCAATTAAAAACTTTTCAGCTTTGCTTGTGCTTAATCTTTCATCTTCTAACTCTACAGGTAGTTGAAAAGAGGATTTAAGTTTTTCTGCAAAAGATATAGCCTTTTTGGCTTGTTTGCCTAATGAACCGTTCATATTTATGGGTAAGCCTAAAATTATTTTTTCTACTTGATATTTATCGATAATTTTTTTTATATTTTTTAAATCTTCTATTTCGTTAGTTGAATTAATCGTAGGTAACCCCTGGGCGGTTATCCCCAATTCATCACTTATAGAAATTCCGATTCTTTTTTCGCCTAAATCTATTCCTAAAATTCTCAAATATATCAATTCTCCAATTCACTAATAAATCAATTGACCAATTGGCCAATTAGCCAATTCACCAATTATTTTAGTCTACCGGCCCACCGGTCTTCCAGTCTACCAGTCAAGGTAGTTATCCCGTTGATCAGTTTGTCAGACTAATAGATAGGCAAGACGCCTGTCCTACATAGTTTTTATGATCTTTACTATATACTCGATACGCGATACTCGATACTGATTAAACAATTTCATATACTTTTTCTAAAGCCTGGTTTAGCTTATCTGCTTTTTGCCCTCCGGCTTGAGCCATTGTTTTCTTTCCACCACCATTTCCACCGACAACAGGGACAATAGCTTTTATAATATTTCCAGCATTATAACCTTTTTGCACTAAATCATCAGTAACCATTACCAATAATGCAACTTTACCATTATCTAATTCTGTCCCCAATACTATAATCCCAGATTTAATTTTATCTTTAATTAAGTCTCCCCAATTCCTTAAGTCATTATTATCTTCTGCTTCAACTTTTAGTGATATAATATTTAACCCTTTAATTTCCTTCTTTTTAGATAGTAATTTTTCAACCTCATAATGGGCTAATTTATTACGAATAATTTTAATTTTCTTTTTAATATTATTTGCATCATCTATAAGCTGATCAATCTTTAGCGGTATTCCAGAAGGTGTGGTTTGTAATTTGTCCGAAACTTCTTTGATAATATTTTCTTTTTCTTTAATATATTTTAAAGCTCTTTCCCCGGTTACGGCTTCAATCCTTCTTAAGCCGCTTCCTATTCCCTCTTCATTCAATATTTTGAACAAACCGATGTTAGAAGTAGAATTTATATGAGTTCCTCCACATAATTCTAAGCTAAACTCTCCGATTTTCACTACTCTTACCTGTTCACTATATTTTTCGCCAAAGAGAGCTATTGCTCCCATTTCTTTTGCTTTATCAAAAGTGCTAATCTTCGTTTCCACTTTCAATTCATCTAATATTTTTTCGTTTACCAAATTTTCTATTTTTTCTAATTCATCATTAGTCAAAGGAGCGAAATGGTTAAAATCAAAACGAAGATGACGATTGTTTACTGCGGAGCCGGATTGTTTAACGTGGTTCCCTAATACATCCCGAAGTGCCCCATGCAGAAGATGAGTAGCAGTATGATTTCGCGCAATTGCCTTTCTTCGTAGTGAATCCACCCTGGCCAATACTTCCTCGCCAACTTGTATTTCCCCTTTGCTTATTTCCGCAAAATGAGCAATTAGACCTTCGATAGGAGATTGGGTATCCAATATTTCTATTAGCAGATTATTATTTTTAGATGTGAAAATTATAGCTCCCTTATCCCCAGTCTGTCCACCCTTTTCAGCGTAAAATGGTGTCTTTTCTAAATATATTTTGCATTTATCTCCCGCTGCTGCCTTGTCTACTAATTTATCTTCCTTGGTAATAGCAATTACTTTGCTTTTAGCTTCAATAGAATCATATCCTATAAATTCTGTCTCTCCCCGTTTTTTTAAAATACCCTGGTATAATTTCTGATTAATTTTATCATCTTCAGCGCTCGCTTTGGTTTTTACCCACGATTCTCTGGATCTTTCCCTTTGAATTTTCATTTCATTTTTAAAATCATCTTCTTCAATCCCAAAGCCATCTTCTTCCAGGATATCTCTGGTTAATTCTAAGGGAAATCCGTATGTATCGTAAAGTTTAAACGCATCTCTTCCGCTAAGTTTATCTTTATTCTTTTGTTTTAATTCTTCTTTTATATTGTTTAATATTTGTATTCCAACATTTAAAGTTTCCTGGAACCTTTTTTCCTCAGCAAGGATTATCTGGCAGATACGATTTTCCTCTTTATAGATTTCCGGATAAACTTCTTTCATTAAGTTAATTACTACTGGAGCAACTTCGTATAAAAATGGTTGGTTATAGTTAATGACCTTTCCATAACGAAAAGCTCTTCTTAATAACATCCGAAGGACATATCCTCTGCCTTCATTAGAAGGGGTTATTCCATCAGAAATCATAAAAACGAGAGCCCTTATATGATCAGCAATTACCTTTAGAGCTAAGTCCTTTTTCTGGTCTGTTTTATATTTTATGCCTGCGTTTTGAGCAACAAATTTTATAATGGGAAAGAATAAATCTGTTTCAAAATCTGTATCAGCTTTTTGTAAAACAGAGGCAATTCTTTCTAAACCTAAACCGGTATCGATATTTTGTTTTGGCAAAGGGGTTAATGAACCATCTTCCTCGCGATTGTATTGCATAAATACCAAATTCCATAATTCCAAATATCTTTCATCTACACCTACTCCGCCGCCCTCTTTTGACGCCTTCTCTTCACCCAAGTCTATATATATTTCAGAACAAGGCCCGCAAGGTCCAGTTGGACCGACTTTCCAAAAATTATCTTCTTCGCCCAATCTAACAATTCTTTTTTCGGGAAGACCTATAAGATTGTGCCAGATATCATATGATTCGTCATCATCTTTAAATATAGAGACCCATAATTTTTCTTCAGGAAATCCTATAACCTCGGTAAAAAATTCCCAGGCCCATTTAATTGCATCTTCTTTGAAATAATCGCCAAAAGAAAAGTTTCCTAACATTTCGAAAAAAGTATGGTGTCGTGCGGTCTTTCCTACATTTTCAATGTCGTTTGTCCTAATACATTTTTGGCTGGTGGTAGCTCTTTTTAATGATGATTTAACCTGACCTAAAAATATTGACTTAAAGGGGACCATTCCGGCAATGGTAAGTAAAATACTGGGATCTGAAGGTACCAGAGAGGCACTTGGGGTTATTTTATGTCCTTTGCTTTCGAAGAATTTTAAAAATTTTTCTCTGATTTCGCCACTAGACATGTAGTTCATTAAAAACGTTTCTCCTTCTTTTAAAATTACTTGCTTATGTATTCAGTAGTCAGGAGTCAGAATATAAACTAGTATTTAGTAATAAAGAAGGAGATAGAATTCTGAATTCTGTCTCCTTCTTTCTGAATTCTATTTTCCTAACGAGATACGAAATACGAGATACGAATTTATTCTGACTTTAGATCTTGCACCTGAATTGTACTTCTCTCTCTTGTTTTCTTTACTATATACTATATACTACATACTATATACTAATTTGGCTTTTGTCTTCTGAATTCTGACTCCCTCTTTCCTAACTCTACGCTCTACGCTGTACGCTCCACGCTATTGTCCTTTCTATCCTGCAACTCTCAGCACTTCTTCAATAGTAGTAATTCCCTGCATTACTTTTTCCAGCCCGCTATCCTTTAGCGTTTTCATTCCTTTTTTAATAGCAGCATCTTTGATTATATTACTTGAGGCCTTTGATATTATCAATGACTTAATCTCTTCATCTAAGACAATAAGTTCATATATAGAAGTTCTTCCATAATATCCTGTATTCTTGCAAAAAGAACAACCTGTCCCTCTGTACAGTTTAACTTTACCATTATCGTTCGAGTTGCTCTTTATATTAAGTCCGCTTAAAACATCTTCTCCGGGTACATATTCCTCTTTACATTTTTCACATATAACCCTAACTAATCTTTGAGCTATTACTGCTATTACCGAAGATGAAATCAGAAATGTTTCAACATCCATATCAATCAATCTGGTTAAGGCACTGGCTGCATCATTAGTATGAAGAGTACTGAAAACTAAATGCCCGGTTAAAGCTGCTTGAACTGCAATTTGAGCAGTTTCGGCATCTCTTATTTCTCCGACCATTATAATATCCGGATCCTGCCTTAATATTGAACGTAGTGTGTTGGCAAAAGTCAAATTAATTTTTGGCTTTATTTGAATTTGATTTATTCTGTTTAATTTATATTCTACCGGATCTTCTACAGTTATAATATTCTTATCCTTAGAATTTACTTGGTTTAAAGCGGCATATAAAGTGGTAGTTTTTCCGCTGCCAGTAGGTCCGGTAAGTAAAATTATTCCATAAGATTTAGAAATTATCGATTTAAATTCCTCTGATTGCTCAGGGACGAATCCAAGTTGTTCCAATTTTATCAATCCTTTACTTTTATCCAATAATCTCAAAACAACTTTCTCCCCTAATACAGTAGGGATAGTAGAAACTCTTAAGTCCACTTCCCTGGTTCCAAATTTTACCTGGAAACGTCCATCTTGAGGAAGGCGTCTTTCAGCAATGTCCATCTTGGCTAATATTTTTATCCGGGATATAACTGCGGATTTTATTGTATTGGGTAAAGTTCTAATATCATGCAGCATTCCATCAATACGGAAACGAATTAAAAGCCCTTTTTCATTTGGTTCAATATGAATATCACTTGCTCTGTCCTTAACACCTTGCACAATTAACATATTTACCAACTGTATAATAGGGGCTTCCCTACTTATTGCTTCTAATTTTTTAGAATCTTCCTCTTCTTCCTCTTCTTTAAATACTATTTCTGTTCCTAATTTTTCAATTATGTCATCATATTCGCCCAATTCATAATAATTGGTAATAGCATTTAGAACATCCTCTTCAGAGGCTAGCAATGACTTAATCTTTTTAATCTTAGTATGATCTCTTACAAAATCTATAGCATACACATCTAATGGGTTAGTCATAGCAATAATTAATTCATCATCATTTTTGCTTATGGGGATTAATTTAAACCGTAAGGCGGCTTTCTCGGATATAAGAGATATAACTTCCGGGTCTATTACATAATTTGATAGTTCTACATATTCTGCTTCATAAACATATTGCAAGACCTCATATAGTTCTTCCCTGGTTATTGCCCCTATTTCAACGAATATTTCACCTAATCGTTTTTTATTGCCGTCCTTTTGCATTTCAAGGGCTTCTTTTAATTGTTTTGAGGTAATTAATCCCTGTTCAATTAAAATATCTCCGATTCTTTTATTAGTATAGGGTTTTTTGGGCATTTCCATTTATATAACTCCTATAATCAGTAATAAGTAATGAGTAATCAGTAATAAGATTAAATTTCTGAAATTACAAGAAACAGAATCCGATTCTTTTTATCTCTTTATCTAAAAACTATAAACCGATAACTGAAAACCGTTTTTCTTCACTCAATACTCAATACTCGATACACGATACTGAATCGCTATACGCTAAACGCTATACGCTCTACGCTAATTTTATTCATTAGCGACTAATCTATTTCTTGTCGAACATATCACCGAATAAATCCTTAAACAAAATTTTATCTACGCTCTGTTTTTTATTATACTCTTTCATAAATCTTTTTTGTTCTTCTTTTTCTGCTCTTTTAATGCTTAAACTTATCTTTTTCCTTCGACTATCTAATTTTATCACCAAAGCTGTCACTTCTTCTCCCACCGAAAGAACGCTTTGCGGGTTATCTATTTTTTTATGGGATATTTCTGATAAGGGGACTAAGCCGTCAATATTTTCTTCTAAGTTTACAAAGGCTCCAAAATCGGTAAGATTTACCACCTTACCTTCCACTAAAGTTCCAACTGTATATTTCTTTTTAATCTCTAACCAGGGGTCTGGCAATAATCTCTTTTTACTTAAAGTCAGCTGCAATTTTTCTTTATCTATTTTTATTACCTTAAATTCATATTCTTTGTCTTTCTTTAATATCTCACTCGGGTGTTTAATTCTTTCCCAATCTATTTCTGATACAGGTACAAAACCTTCTATCCCTTTGTCCAATTTAACAAATGCTCCAAAATCTCTTACTCTTATTACCTTACCTTTTACAATTGAATCTATCTTGTAAAATTTATCTATATCATCCCAGGGGTTGGGTAAAGTTCTCTTTCTGCTTAAAAATATTAAATGGGCATCCTCATCTATTTTTATTACTTTTAACGGAAGTACCATATATTTTTTAAATATTGCTGAGGGTTTTTCTACATATTCCCAATCAATCTCAGATAAATGAACTACACCGGATACTCCCGCTTCCAGCTCTACATTGGCTCCATAAGAAGTTACTTGAGTAATTTTCCCTTCTACGACCGAGCCAACAGGATATTTTTTCTTGACATCTTCCCAGGGGTTATCTAATAACTGCTTTAATCCTAAAGATATTTTCTTTTTCTCTGGATCGATTTCTAAAATTCTCAATTTTAAAACTTCTCCTTCGGAAACTATTTCTGAAGGATTCTTTACATAGGCCCAGGCCATTTCTGAAATATGCAATAGGCCATTAAGGCCCTCTTCTATTTCAACAAAAGCACCAAAATCTTTAATTTTTATCACTTTTCCATCTACTTCGTCACCAATAGAATATTTTTCTTTAACCTCTTTCCAGGGATCCGGGGAAAATTGTCTTATGCTCAAGGATATTTTTTTATTCTCTTTATTATAGTCAATAACTTTTACCTTTATTTTGTCTCCAACTTTTATTAATTTAGTAGCATCCCTCATATCACGCCAGGTAATTTCTGAAATATGAAGTAATCCTTCGACTCCACCTATATCAAGAAATGCTCCAAATTTTGTAATGTTGGTTACAACCCCTTCTTTTTTCTGTCCCACCGTTAAATCGGATAATGTTTTTTTGTACATTACTTTACGTTCTTTCTCTACAATTAGACGATGAGAAAGAATAACTTTGTTCTCCCTTTTTTCCAGATTAATTATAACAAAATCTAATTTTTTCCCTACATATTTGTCTAAGTCTTCATCTTTTATAAATTTAGTTTCGATCTGAGACTTAGGAACAAATCCTTTTAATCCTATATTAACAATCAAACCGTTTGAATTTTTTTCGATTACTTCTGCATTAATTTTTTCTTTTTTTTTGTATGCTTCATTAAGTTTTTCCCATAGTTGAAAATATTTTGCTCTCTCTCTTGATAAAGCAACATTTCCATTTTTTTCATCAACATTAGTAACATATAAATAAACTTCATCACCAATCTCTAAAGTGTGGGTTATGTTTTCTTCTTTTTCGGAAAAGAGTGATTTTTCATTTTTAGGAAGATGCCCCTCCATTTTATATTTTATATCAACCAGATATCCATCTTCAGCGAGTTTCATTATCTGGCCTTTAATTATATCCCCTCTTTTTATTTTTTTAAATTTTTTTAAAGATTGGTTAATCATTTCATTCATTTCTTCTTTAGAACTTTTTTTTGTTTCTTCTACTCCATTTTTTTTGTTTAACTCCATAGTTCTTACATCCTTCCTTTTCTCGCATATCGTCGCGCGTATATTGTATTTCGTATATCGTATCTAGTATCTCGTTGATAAGAAATTATTAAATAAAACATAACATTCGATACAAGAAAAATAAACAATTAATTTTATTTGTCTGTCATTGCGAGCTCCGATTTATCGGAGCGTGGCAATCCCAGTTTTGATAAATCAAATCTCTACGTCTTAGTCATCACATATTACTATTTTCTTTTGATTTCTGGCTTCTGACTCCTGACTTCTTTTTTCTTAACTATATACTATTAATAATTCTTTTCTCAGTTATTATTTTATGTACCGGGATATCATTTTTATCATTGGGTATTTTTTTTACTATCTGCATTTCAAAAGCTAAAGCAATAATTTTAGTAGAAGAATAAACTTTTCTTAAAAAATTATCGTAATATCCGAAACCCCTGCCAATTCTATTTCCGTTTAAATCAAAAGCAACTCCGGGTATTATTATTAAATCTATGTCTTCTGGGGAAAACAATCTATAATATTCTCTCTTCGGTTCCAAAATCCCCTTTTTGCCTTTTTCTAATTCATTATCAAAATCTATTATTTTCGAAGGAGCTAAATTAGTGTATTCTGTTAGGATAATGGGAACAAAAATATTTTTACCCATTTTTATAGATGTTTTAATCATTTCTTCGGTCTGCACTTCACTTCTGGTAGCAACATAAAACATAATATTTTGGGAATTTCTATACTCTACGGTCTCGGCCAGGTTTAGAAATACTTGTTGACTTTTATTTTTTATATCTTCATAAGACAGGGAAAGTCTTTTTTTTAGTATTTTTCTCCGTATTTCTTCTTTTTTCATAATTTTTATTATAATATAGTTATTTATTATTTTTGTCAAAATTTTAATGAATAAAACAGTATCGAGTATCGAGTTAAGAAAGCAGAAGACAGGAGACAAAATCCAGCATTCAGAATATATCTTAAACTACGGGACTATATTTTGTATTAAATTATTTTGTATTATTCTGACTTCTGACTACTGGCTCCTGAATTCCTATTTCCCCTTTTCAAGAATAAATTATAAAACCCCGCTATGTCGTGTACTTTAGGTTTTGATACCTGTCCTCAAACAGGTGGGCATCTACCTAGATGCTTCATGTTTCCGCGTCAACTAAGTAGCTAACGTTAGATATTTGCCTTTCCTCCGTAGGAGGGAGACTTACCTTAGGCCTACATTCTACATTTAGAGCTCGATCCCTATTTATATGTGTTGGCTCAAAACTTAATTAGTCGCACGAACACAGCAGGGCAATTCATGTATTTTCTTTATTCTTATAATATCACACCTTATTATATCTTTCAATATCCTAAAACAGTGTCTAAAACAGTATCGAGTATATAGTAAGAATAGCGTGGAGCGTGGAGCGAATAGCGTTTAGATGCGGGCAGTAAGTGAAAGCGAGATAAAAGATGAGTATCTCGTTAAGAAAAAAGAAGTCAGTAGTCAGAATCTTTACGCGATACTATTTCCTATACGCTCCACGCTATACGCTATACGCTATACTTGCGGTGGTAAATCTAATTTAATATGAAGTTCCTTTAATTGTTTTTGATCTACCTCAGATGGTGCATCAGTTAATGGACAAGTTGCTTTTTGGGTCTTGGGAAAGGCAATTACTTCTCTAATTGAGGAAGCTCCTGCTAAAAGCATAACCAGCCTATCCAAACCGAAGGCGATTCCTCCATGTGGCGGGGCTCCATATTTTAAGGCTTGCAATAAGAATCCAAATTTTTGTTGAGCTTTTTTATCATCTATTCCCAACAATCCAAAAATTATTTTTTGAAGGTCGTTATTGTGTATTCTAATACTTCCTCCTCCAATTTCATTCCCATTAAGTACTAAATCATATGCTTTTGAACGCACTTTTAAGGAATTGGTTTTTAATAATTCAATATCTTCGTCAACAGGTGCTGTGAAAGGATGATGAACAGATTCATACCCCTTTTCTTCCGGGTTATATTCTAATAAAGGAAAATCTGTAACCCAGAGAAAATTAAATTCCTTTTTATCCTGATTAATGAGGTTTAATTCATTAGCTAATTTTGATCTTAAATTTCCTAATGCTTCATAAACTACTTTCGCTTGGTCAGCAACAATTAAGATAAGATCTCCCGGATTTGCATTAGTTTTAAGTTTTACTTTTTCTATCTCTTCGGGAGAAAGAAACTTAGATATGGAAGATTGAAAATCTTTTCCTTCTTTAATTTTTATATAGGACAGGCCTTTTGCACCAAAAGAAGTAATAAATAATTGTAAATCATCGAGTTTTTTTCGGGAAAATTCCTTATCACTTTCAACTTTAATAGCACATATTTCCCCCTTGTTTTTAATTACTTCTTCAAATACTTTAAAAGAACTTTTGTCAAATATTTCAGTAAAACTTATTATCTCCATTTCAAATCTTAAGTCTGGTTTATCTGTTCCATATCTTGAAATTGCTTCTTGGTAATCCATTTTGACAAAAGGTATTTTTATTTTGATATTAAACAATTTATTAAATAAATAAGCAAACATTTCTTCTGCTAAATTAAATATATCGTCTCTATCAACAAATGACATTTCCATATCAAGTTGAGTAAACTCAGGTGCTCGGTCAGCTCTTAAATCTTCGTCACGAAAACATCTTACTATCTGGTAATATTTTTCAAATCCCGCAACCATTAATAATTGTTTGAATAATTGAGGAGATTGAGGTAGGGCATAAAATTTACCTGGATTCACTCTACTTGGGACTATATAATCTCTTGCTCCTTCCGGTGTACTCTTAGTTAAAAAAGGTGTTTCTATATCTAAAAAATTTTTACTGTTTAAGTAATTTCTAATTTCCATACAGACCTGGTGTCGTAATCGCAAATTTTTCTGCATCTTTAGCTGTCTTAAATCCAGATATCTATATTTTAATCTCAAATTATCATTTATCTCTATCTTGTCATCTATATTAAAAGGCAAGGCATCGGAAATGTTTAATATTTTTATCTGCTTTGCTTTAATTTCAACTTCTCCGGTCGGCATATTAGGATTTGTAGAACCAGCTAAACGAGAAACAACCTTCCCCTTAACTGCAAGCACATATTCATTTTTAATTATATGAGCTTTTTTATGTGCTTCAATAGAATCTTTGGGGTCAAACACAATTTGTGATATTCCTTCACGGTCCCTTAAATCAATAAAGATTAAACCACCATGATCTCTTCTGCTCTGAGCCCAGCCCATTAAGATTACTTTTTTTCCAATATCATTTTTACGAAGCTCTCCGCAAGAATGAGTTTTCTTCCAAGAGCCTATAGGTTCTATAAATTCTTTTGATTTTTTCATTTTCATCTTTGCTCCTTTATGTTTCGTTGAATCATTCCCGCTTCCCATTATGTCATTCCCGCGAAAGCGGGAATCTATCTTTCTTTTGTTATCCTTTACCTCTGGATTCCCACTGCAGTTTACACTCATGAAAGTAGGTGTGGGAATGACAATAATAGACAGGCGAGACGCCTGTCCTACGGTTTTACATTAATCTTCAAGGGCGCATGCAATACGCCCCTACTTTTTTCTCTTTTGTTTCCTTTACTACATAATATATACTACATACTATATACTAATTTAGCTTTTGTCTCCTGAATTCTTACTCCCTCTTTCCTAACTATCCGCTCTACGCTAAACGCTATCCGCTATTTTTTAGGGATAAATCTTATTTAACATCCTTGGGAAAGGAATGGTTTCTCGAATATGGTTTAAACCACATATCCAGGCAACAGTTCTTTCTATTCCCAAACCAAATCCGGAATGAGGGACTGACCCATATTTCCTTAAATCTAAATACCACTCATATTTTTCTCTGGGTAATTTATGTTCTTTTATCCTTTTTTCCAATAAACGGTAATCGTCAATCCGCTGGCCTCCTCCGATAATTTCTCCATATCCTTCTGAGGCTAACAAATCTGCACATAAAGCAACTTCTGGTCTTTGGGGGTCAGGTTCCATGTAGAAGGCTTTGCATTTTATCGGATAACGGAGAACAAAAACCGGTTTTTCGAATTTTTGAGACAATATTGTTTCGTCTTCTCCTCCAAAATCATCTCCCCATTCAATTTTAGAACCATTATTTTTTAAAATATCTATAGCTTCATCATAGGAAATTCTAGGAAAAGGTATTTTTATAAGTTCTAATTTGGAAATATCTCTTTCTAACAATTTCAATTCATTTTTTTTCTTTTCTAACACCTGTTTTACAATATAAGCTATCATATTTTCCTGTATTTCGTTGTTTTCTTCAAGTTCAACATAGGCAGCTTCCGGTTCTACCATCCAAAATTCCATTAGGTGTCTCCTGGTTTTAGATTTTTCAGCTCTAAAAGTTGGCCCAAAACAGTATACTTTCCCAAAAGCCGCAGCAGTTGCCTCGTTGTAAAGCTGCCCACTTTGTGCAAGATATGCCTTGTCGTCAAAATATTCAGTCTCGAATAAAGTAGTAGTTCCTTCGCAAGCTGCAGGAGTAAGTATCGGTGTATCCATCAAGATAAAACCGTTCATATCTAAAAAATCCCGAATAGATTTGATTATCTCTGCTCTTATTTTTAGAATAGCATTTTGTCGAGGCGACCTTAACCATAGATGGCGATAGTCCATCAGGTATCCTACTCCATGTTCTTTTAAAGAAATTGGATAATTTTCTTCGGCCATACTAACAACCTCAATATTTTTTACTAAAACTTCATATCCTAAAGGAACTCTCTTTTCTTCTTTAACTACCCCTGATATTTTAATTGATGATTCGTAATTAATATTGTCGGCTTTATCAAAAATATTTTCATCCATTTCATTTTTAATGAGGGTTGCCTGGACAAAATTTGTTCCGTCTCTAACAATTAAGAATTTTATTTTCCCACTTGAACGTCTATTGTAAAGCCATCCTCTAATTTCTACTTCTTTTCCTTCATAATTTTTAATATCACTTATTCTTATAGTTTCCAATTATACTGCCTCCTTATATATGATTACACAGATTATAAAAAATGATTAAACCGATTTTATGATGTTAATTCATTAATTAGATTATCTATTCGAACTTCTTTTTGTTCTTTGGTTTGCATATTGCGGAGGATTACCATATTTTTAGATAATTCTTCTTCACCAACTATTACGGTATATCTTGCTCCTATTTTGTTGGCTATCCTCATTTGTGATTTTAGGCTTCCTTCGGAATAATCCATATCAGCGGACAAGCCGGTATTTCTTATTTTTTGCAATAATCTAAAAGCTGTATCTTTATTCTTTTTATCAACCTTAGCTACAAATATATCTAATCTCTTTTCCACGGGCCATTTGACCTTTTGTTGATCTATGGCAATAATCATTCTCTCTATCCCTGCGGCAAATCCTACTGCCGGAGTGGGTTTCCCACCCAACTCTTCAATTAAATCATCATACCTACCACCACCGCCTATAGCATTTTGAGCCCCTAATCCTCCCGAAATAATTTCAAAAGCGGTTTTGGTATAATAATCTAATCCCCTTACTAAGTGAGGGTCTTCATGAAATACAATTTTTTGATCATCAAGATATGATTTAACTTCTGCAAAATGCAATTCGCATTCCTGACAAAGATTTTCAGTAATCACCGGAGCTTCTTCTATAGTACTTTTACAGCTATCTTTTTTACAATCTAAAACTCTTAAAGGATTTTTATTATACCTCTCCTTACATTCGGAGCATAGAAAATCTTTTTTATCTTTTAAATATTTTTTTAATTTTTGCACATAATCAATTCTACATTTTTTACAGCCCACACTATTTATTAATATTTCAAGATTTTTTAAACCCAGTTTTTTATAAACATCTAAAACAGTTATAATAACTTCAGCATCTGCAGCAGAAGATTTAGTACCAATGATTTCGATTCCGAATTGATTAAACTGCCGAAATCTGCCTGCCTGTGGTTTTTCACATCTGAACATTGGGCCAAGATAGAATAATTTTATTACTTTAGAAATTCTACTCATACTATTTTCTAAATAAGCCCTAACTACCGGTGCAGTTCCTTCAGGCCGCAAAGTAAGGCTTCTACCTTTTCTATCGGGGAAAGTAAACATTTCTTTAGTCACTATATCAGTTGATTCACCTATTCCCCGGACAAAAAGGTCAGTATATTCAAAGAACGGAGTTCTTATTTCTTTATATCCGTATTTATTTAGTATCTCTTTTATCATATCTTCGATATAATACCATTTTGAAATATCCTCAGGTAAAATATCCTGTGTCCCTTTAGGAACCCTTATAAACAATATTTTTCTCTCCTTTATTTATCATTTTAATAGCTATATCTGTTCCCCATGAAAGCCTTTTTATCAATCGCTTTCTTCAGGGCATCTTCCTGGCTAATTTTTCCCTCCATAAGTAAATCTTTTAATGATTGATCTAAGCTTTGCATTCCATCTTTCTTGCTAATCTGTATAGTTGAAGAAATTTGATAAGCTTTCCCTTCTCTAATTAAATTTCTAACTGCCGGATTGGCAACCATTATTTCCAGGGCAGGGACTCTGCCTTTTCCGTCTATAACAGGTAATAGAGTTTGAGCAACAACCCCCAAGAGAGAACCGGCAAGCTGCATTCTAACTTGATTTTGCTGGTGAGGAGGGAATACATCTATTACCCTTTCTACTGTTTCTGATGCACTAATGGTATGAAGGGTGGAAAATACTAAATGTCCTGTTTCAGCTGCGGTTAAAGCCATAGAAATAGTTTCCAGGTCCCTCATTTCTCCTACCAATATTACATCCGGATCTTCCCTTAAAGCATTGCGTAAAGCTGAGGCAAAAGATGTAGTATGTGAACCTATCTCTCTTTGGGAAACAAGGCAATTTTTATGAGAATGAATGAACTCTATAGGGTCTTCGATGGTAATTATATTATCATACCGTTTTTTATTTATAATATCTATCAAGGCTGCCAGAGTCGTTGATTTCCCGCTTCCAGTTGGCCCGGTAAGCAATACCAATCCTCTATCCTTTTCGGTGAAATCTGAAAGTATTGAGGGTAATCCTAGTTCAGAAAGAGTTTTAATCTTTTCTGGAATTAAACGAAAAGCCCCACCCTCACCACGCCGGTGCTTAAAAACATTTACTCTAAATCGAGATATGTTAATTAATTCGTAAGATAAATCTAATTCGCCAAATTTTTCAAAATCAGCTTTCTGTTTTTCGCTAAGAATACTATATATCATTTCATGAGTAATCTCCGGGGTTAACTCAGGTAAATTCAATCTTGTTAATTTCCCATTTATACGAAGTACCGGAGGGATTCCTACATTAAGGTGCAAATCGGATGCATCTTTTTCCTTAGCTTCAATCAACAATTCATTTATTTGCATATTTAACCTCTCCTTTGTTTTTTAATTAATATTAACTAGATCTAACAAAATTACTATTTATCTTTATGGTGAAATATTTGATTAATTGTTTCATCGATATTTTTAAAAGATGCCAGGACATATTTTAGCTTTCTTTTGGTAACCTCCTTGATTACTTCGATAGCTTCTTCGTCCGTAGGGTCAGCCATGGCAATAACTAATTCATCATCTAACTCCATTATGGGTATTGCTTTGAATTTTCTAAGAGTATCTTCTGAAATATTCTTGGATAATTGAATATCAATGTTACCAATATTTACCTGAACATAAGGAAGGTTTAACTGTTTTCCTAAAACCCAATTTATTTCATCTTGTGTAACTCTTCCCAGGTCAATTAAGATTTCTCCGATTCTTTTTTCCCTATTTTTTTGAATTTTTAATCCTTCCTCTAATTGCTCCGGAGTAATAATCTTATAGTGTACTAATATTTCTCCTAATTTTTGAGGGTGTTTCTTCTCTTCTTGTTTTTCTTTCATTTTAATATTCCTCCTTTCAGAACATTTCCACACTTATTTTATTCACGAATCTATAAAACAAATTTTGAATGGATTGATTTAATTATAATTAATTATATTATTAAAAAATCCCTGATAATACTTTTATTAAGTATCATCAGGGACGAGAATTGCTCGCGGTGCCACCCTGTTTGAATGGTAATTAATCCATTCCGCTTAACAGCCAATTAACGTGGGCTATCCGATTAAGTTTACTATAATTCTTCAACTTAATTATTTTTTTAGGGGTCTTTTAATTATCTTCTTTATTAGTTTATTAAAGAAAGACAATCTACTTTCCTATCTTCTGTTTTTGGAAAATATTATATTTTAAAATTTAAGTAATTTTATATAATTTTAATTGAAAAGTCAAGCTAACTAATATAGTATCGAGTATATAGTATAAACTAGCGTATAGCGTTTAGCGTAGAGCGTATGCATTTGGTTATATAGTTAGTTGGTTACCTAGTTAACTGGTTAAAAAAAATAGAAGTCAGGAGACAGAATCCAGTATTCAGAATCATTTTAAATTACAAGGTTATATTATTTGTTAAGTTATTTTATATTCTTCTGACTCCTGACTACTGACTCCTGAATTCATAAATAATAATTATGGTTTTTCGCTTTTCGCTTTAAGCTTTTAGTTTTAGCAAAATTTTTATTTTATAACTATAAATATTTTTTATATTTTTCGTTATTGCTATTTTTTCTTTCTCTGATTCCTAACTAAAGTTTATGCTAATGTCGATAACTTCCGCGGGTTTCCATAAATACTTTTTTGTCTATTGCCTTTTTAATGGCTTCTTCTCGACTGATTTTCCCTTCTACCAGTAATTCTTTCAAAGATTGGTCTAAACTTACCATGCCATCTTTCCTGCCCATTTGAATCATTGCAGGCATTTGATGAGTTTTTTCTTCTCTTATAATATTTCTAATTGCCGGCGTAGCAATCATCAACTCAAGAGCCGGAACTCTTCCCTCCTCATCCATGGTGGGTATTAAGGTTTGTGCAACAATCCCTAAAAGAGATTCGGCAACTTGCATTCTAATTTGATTCTGTTGATGCGGAGGAAATACATTTATTATTCTTTCTACGGTTTCGGCTGCGCTGTTAGTATGAAGAGTAGAAAATACCAAATGTCCGGTTTCAGCTGCAGTTACCGCCATAGAGATGGTTTCAAGATCCCTCATTTCTCCAACAAATATTACATCAGGGTCTTCTCTTAAGGCACTTCTCAAAGCATAGGCAAAAGAATCTGTATGAATTCCTACTTCTCTCTGGTCTATAATGCAATTTTTATGAGTATGGATGAATTCAATAGGGTCTTCAATGGTTATAACATGTTCATATCTTTCTTTGTTTATAATGTCAATCAAAGAAGCTAAGGTAGTTGTTTTTCCACTTCCAGTAGGTCCGGTCACCAATACGAAACCTTTTGATTTTTTAGTAAAAATAGATAATTCTTCCGGTAAACCTAATTGTGCAAGAGATTTTATTTTTTCAGGTATTAGTCTAAAGGCAGCTGCCTCACCTCGTCGAGTTCTAAATATATTGATTCTAAATCTTGTCATATCTTCTAATCCAAAAGAAAAGTCTAATTCATGAATTTTTTCATATTTTTCTTTTTGCTCATCATTAATTATGCTATAAATCATTTCATGAACATCTTGCAATTTAAGCTCAGGCAAATCTAATTTTCTTAATTTACCGTTTATACGTAGAACCGGAGGAACTCCAACAGTGATATGCAAATCCGAAGCATCTCTTTCTTTAGTGATAGCTAATAATTCTCTTATATACATATAGCTAAATTCTTCCTTTCTTTTTATTATTTAAATTGAGAAAAGATTTACTTAAATTTATTTTTTATTTTATCAGAGATAGCTCTAACATGCAAAATAATGTACTGTTCTAAACTTTACACTAACATCAATTGTGTTGCGTATTCTATTTCATTTAGCGAAAAATGCAAAGCGCAAAGCGCAAAACCATAATTCAAAATTCAAAACTTATTTTTGCCCTTAAGAGTTAATATACTTGAACCTAACATTTTTGGTAATTCTTTAGTTTAATTTAAAAGATATTCTTTAATTTTAAGTTTTAATCTTTGGTTTTGCGCTTTGCATTTTTAGTTTTTAGTTTTTCACTTTTTTGATATACTATATACTTAATACTGGATTCTGGCTTCTGACACTTTCTTTCTTCACGATATACGACATACGATATACTATATACTATTTTAGTTCTGCCTTTATCTTTAGCATCTCCGCTTTATCGGTCTTTTCCCAGGTAAAATCTTCATCTTCTCTGCCAAAGTGTCCATAGGAAGCAGTCTTTTTAAAAATTGGCCTTCTAAGATCCAAATGCCTTATTATCGCTTCCGGCCGTAAATCAAAAGTTTCTTTAATTAATTCTAATATTTTCGATTGATGAATTTTTTCTGTTCCAAAAGTATCTAACGTAATAGATACAGGATGAGCCACTCCTATAGCATAAGCAATTTGTATTTCACATTTATCGGCCAATCCGGCAGCTACAACATTTTTAGCGATATACCTTGCCATATAACCACCTGACCTGTCTACTTTACTGGGGTCTTTTCCGGAGAAACATCCTCCTCCATTACTTCCAAATCCTCCATAAGTATCTACAATTATCTTTCTACCGGTTAGACCGGTATCTGCCTGAGGACCGCCTATAGCAAATCTTCCGGTAGCATTAATAAAATATTTTGTATTTTCATCAAGATATTTTTGGGGTATAACATAATTAATAACTTTTTCTTTGATATCATTTTTTATAGTTTCATAAGGAATATCAGGATGATGTTGAGCAGCAATTACTACCGCCTCCACTCTTTTTGGTTCCCCATTCTCATATTCAACCGTAACCTGAGATTTTCCATCAGGTCTAAGATAAGGAATTATCTTCTTTTTTCTTGCTTCTGCCAATCGGTAAGTTAATTTATGAGCCAATGTTATAGGAAGGGGCATCAATTCGGGAGTTTCTCTGCAGGCATAACCGAACATCATTCCCTGATCACCTGCCCCGGTAGTTTCCATGTCATTTTTTTCTTTTTCCGTTTCTTTTACTTCTAGTGATTTACTCACTCCTCGATCTATATCCTTGGATTGTTCATCAATAGAAGTTAATACTGCACAAGTATCACAATCAAATCCATATTTGGCCCTTGTGTAACCTATTTCTCGGACGGTTTCACGTACTATTTTAGGAATATCAACATAGCAAGAAGTAGTGATCTGCCCGGCGACCATGACTAATCCGGTAGCAACCAAAGTCTCTACTGCCACTCTTCCATAAGGATCTTCTTTGTAGATTCCGTCCAGTATAGCATCAGATATTTGATCAGCAACCTTATCCGGATGTCCTTCGGTAACTGACTCGGAAGTAAATAAATATTTATTCTTCAAATCTAAAATCTCCTTTGTTTTTTTTAATTATAAATATTTCTTATAGTTTTCATTATTAGTCATTCTTTTGATTATCTTCTTTAAGCCACCTTCTCGTTTTTTGGGATAAATCAGTTTTATATCTCCACTTGATATTATAACTAAATCAGATAAACCAATAGTAACTATTAAACCTTCATCGTTTACAATAACACACCTCTTGGTATCTATTCCCTCATGCCCACCTTGAATTACATTGCCATCTTTATCGTGAGGAAAAATTCTCTCCATCGAAGTCCAGGAACCAATATCATCCCAACTAAAATCTCCTTTTACCACCAATCTATTAGATACTTTTTCCATAATCGCATAATCTATAGATATTTTTTCTAATCCATAAAATACTTCTTTTACAACTTCCTTTTTGTCCAATGTCCCTAAACTATTTTTTATTCTCATTAAACCATTGTAAAGTCTTGGGGTCTCTTTTTTTATAGCATTCAAAATATCTCTACAAGTCCAAACAAATATACCACTATTCCAAAGATAATTTCCCTCACTTAGAAATTTTTTTGCAGTTTCTAAATTTGGTTTTTCTGTAAATTTTTTCACTACACAAGCAGTAATGTTATCGGTCTTTTCTACTTCTTCGCCTACACAAATATAACCATATCCAGTTTCTGGCCGCGATGGTTTAATGCCTATGGTGATTAAGTTACCTGTTTCACGAGCAAGTTTACAAGATTCTTTAATGGCGTTTAAAAATTTTTCTCCATCTTTTATTATATGATCTACGGGAAGTGTAATCATAGTGGTATCAGGATCTTTATATCTATGTTCAATAACTACTGCAGCCAAACCGATGCAGGCTGCGGTATCTCTACCAACTGGTTCAAGGATATAATTTAAATAATCTATTTCAGGAAGAGCATCTTTTATGCTATCAAAGAGATCTTCCGTGGTAGAGATAAACACATCTGATAAATCAATTAGCAGTGACACGCGATTAATGGTCTCTCTAATCATGCTATTTCCACCAGTGATAGATAACAATTGTTTAGGTGTATCGAAACGACTATGCGGCCAAAATCTTTGCCCCCGACCACCAGCCATCAGTACTGCAACATTTTTCATAAAAATTATCCTCCTCATTTAAACAGTATATAGTATATAGTAAAGAAAAGAAAATACAAAAACTATAACAAAATCGTATCGAGTATCGAGTCAAGAAAGAAAAATACAGGGAATAAATTCAAAATAAATTAGTCATTATTGAAGTAGTCTTAGGGGGCAGACCTTGTGTCTGCCCTTTGTTGGACAGATGCCTCGCCTGTCACGACTGACCAATAAATTAATTTACCGATTGACCTATTCTCCAATTTACCGATTGACAAATTAAAATAAAAAAAGTAAGGTGCTATAAAAAAAACAAGTTACGGGTTGCGATATGGATTAATTGTTAGTTAGCCCGCTAATTGTAGGACAGGCGTCTCGACTGTCTATGCAAATGTAGGCGTTTGATTTATCGAACCCGCCAAATGAAATTAGCCAGATAACTCGGGTTGGATAAATCCGACCCCTGCATTAATATTACTACTCTGTACGAAAAGTTTTAAATTTTAAATTATGGTTTTACGCCTTTCGCTTTAAATTTTCAATTTAACTTATTATATATTTATTTCTATAATTTATCAAAAATAATTAATTTAGGTTTATTTACTAATTATTAATGGATATAGTCTTTTATATAAAATAAAAGTTAATATACCACTGATAATCCCTTTTAAAAGATTAAAGGGAATAATAGCTGGAATTAACATTTTAATTACGATATCTCTATTAACCCCTAAATAAAGAGGAGTAATTATCAAATTAGCTGGAACCATTATTAAAGTCATTGCTAATGTCCCCAAGATTAATCCTAAAATTGCTCCCTTCTTATTATGATGCAAGAGATAGATTTGAGATGATACAAATACAAAAGTTCCCGTTGCTAAAAAATTCATCAAAGCGCCATAGGGACCGCCTTGCCCGGTAATAAGAGCAAAAAGCGTAGCAGTAATTAGAGACATTAAAACACCAATTTTCGGGCCTAATTTAAAAGATCCAATCAGGAGAAATACACTCCCCGGATCATATAATAAAAATGGCGCTTGGGGCAAAATAGGAAAATGAATAAAATACCCTGCCACTATGGATAAGGCAACTAATAATCCAATACTTGTAATTCTTTTACTTTTCATACTAACTCTCCTCTTTTTATTTTTTATTTTTAAGTAAATATTTCTTAAAATAAAATATCCCCGAAAAAATTATATTTTCTCGGGGATAATCCTTATTTAAAATAAATTACTTCTCCTCCCTTCCAGACTTTACTGTCGGCTCTGGCTTTTCACCAGATCTGCCAATCACACAATAAATAATTTTAGTTTAAAATATAATCTTTTAAAAAATATTGATTTCATTTTTTAAAAATTATTAACTTCGTTGTGTGCTCAACTCGTGGGCTTATTCAATCATTGATATAAAACAATAGAAAGAATTTACCACCGGTCGGGAATTGGTTAATTTTTGGTTAACCTCACCCTGCCCCGAAAAAGTTTAATCTTCAATATTCTATTTTTAGAATTATATCACTTTTTTAGACTCTTTACAATAAGCAAAATAGCCAAGTTGGTGTCAAGAACTTGTGGGGACTTTTCTTACCTCAAAGAAATTATTCGATTTTAATTCACGAAAAGAAAAACAGATTCTTATGAAATTTAATATAAAATA
>Ga0315533_1000979_pt1 | contig 22946 bp, 24 predicted proteins | sample SalMarSW160130MG_FD_203081 | JGI IMG/M metagenome (GOLD analysis project Ga0315533, IMG submission 203081) | Salt marsh sediment microbial communities from the Plum Island Ecosystem LTER, Massachusetts, United States - Salt Marsh Sediment SW1601-30 ... | reverse complement strand
TGTTAATAATTCTTAAATTAAATCTCGAAGGTATAGATTCTTTGGTTCCCTCTGCAAAAAATTTAAAAGACATTTCTATCAATTCTTCTTGAGTCATTTCACCATTAGTCAAATGTTGGCAATATCTGCTTCCAATCTCATCCGATAAAATCAAAAGCATAAGGGCATTCTATAAGTTTAAAATTTATGAATTCCTTCTTCCGAGATATTTTCAACTATTGTTTACTTCACTTTACTTTTTAACGGATAATTCTTCTCACCCGCACAGATCGGTACTTTAAGCCAGTTCTCCGGAGGTACGAAAGGACATGTGTACGCTTCACTGTAGACACACCAGGGATTGTATGCCTTATTAAAATCAAGAATCCATTTTCTCTCAGCAGTCGGATCTCTTTCGGGCTCGAGATCAATATAGCGCCCTGCACCGTATGTTTCCCTACCAGAGGTCTCATCTTTAAAAGGAATAAACAGCCTGTCCTCCTCGGGATTACTTTTATATGCTTGAAGAATTTGTTCTTGACCGCTGACCCTGAATTGGAATTCGCCCCATCGAAGAAATTCCTGTTCATTGCCCTTCGTGTAAGCCATCTTTACTGTCTTCTTTTCATCATGTTCGTAAAGTTCAAGCTCGAAGCGATAGTTCGGATTGGGAAGATAACAGTCAAGTCCTTTAAACCTCTTACGCTCTTCGAAAGGAATTGGTGATTGAGGATGGAGCAAAAAAAATTTTTCCTTCTCTTCACGTTCTCTTTCCAAACGCTCTTTCCATTCAGAAATTTCCATGAAATTTTCTGTCTTGCTGAACATTTTCTTTTTAACGTTTAATTTTTCCTCGAGATCCTCTAATTCCTGCATCATGGGAACTTTAGGTGAATGGATTGGTACGCTTTTTTTCAACTCTTCTACTTTTCTTTCTATCTCTTTAATTTCCTCGATTAACTCTTCTTTATTCATTTCTTCCCCCTATTTTTTAATAAGCTTTAGTGTCAAGTTTCCCAAAAAACCGATTTGCTCCCAGTCAAGTCCAAAATCTTCTGTAAATTCCCTCCAAGATAAGGGAATTATCTTTAAGGATGATTTTCAAAAATCATTAACGCAAGGATGAAAAATTTTAGAGTTTTCCCTGTTTATTTTTCTCCCTTCTTTGCATCCTCCTCTAAGAAGTCAGCCAACTTTTCAATTTCTTTCACTTTGAAATCTAATTCCTCTCCATTCAGGTAATTTTTAAATATCCTTTTATCCTCTGATATAGATGCTATAACTTTATTTTTATCCACAGATTTTAAAAGAACTTCTTTGGTTTCCTCATCGATTTTATTTAGCACATAGTAGAAACTTTTGTTAATGGCTTTCGCCATCCCACTTATCTTCTTAGCAAGTTTTATCGACTCCTGAGAAGGGTCTATCACTGCCGGAATAATATCACAACCTTTATCTACTCCCCTTCCAAGGTGTTCAATCCCTGCATCTGTGTCTGCAATAACAAACTCATCATCTTCGAGCTCAATAACTTCCAAAAACTTTGAGGAAAGAGCATTAATGGATTTTCACTCAACAACGAGTGGGCTAATGGCAACCTATTCATAATTTATCAATTCCTTGTTGCCTAAGCCACTTCTCAAAATCTCCTTTTTGATCAAAAAATTCTTTATCGTAATTTTCTTCTAACTTTTTTACCTGCTCGGCAAGTTTGGGCTGTTTTGCAACGAGTTCGTTTATATTTTTTTCAAACTCATCACTCCTTTTAAATAACTCACCTAACTCAGTATCTATATCTAGCAATTTAACCAGCCTCTTAGTTATTGCTTTTATTCCTTTGGGGTTTCGAGTTTGCACGTAGATTGGTATTTCAGCAACGAAGTTTATCATTTCTACCCCTTTCTCTTTTGAAAGCTTGGTAAGTAAAGTAGTGATGCTAGCCGGGCCCTCATAGTTTGTAAATCTGAGGTCATAATCTTTAAGCTGAGCTTTTTGCTGTTTACTGGAAACATAACAAGATATTCGCGGCTCTCTGGTGTGAGGAATTGGACCAGCAACACTGCCGATGAAATACATTCTTTTCACATCAAATTTTTCTCCTAGCTCAAATATACAATCGGCATACTCATCCCACTGAAGATTCGGTTCTTTACCTGAGAAAAAGATTAAATTGTTCTTCTCATCGTAGAAAAATTCGTTTTGTGGATATTGAAAATCTGTTAGAAAACCATTTTGGATCCTGCAATAAGGTCTAAACTGAGCCACTTGTTCCATCGTACCCGGGAGGTTAAAAATGTGAAAATTTTTGGGATCTATCTCGGCAAATTTTTTTGCTTTTAAATTGTTCTTTAGATATTCTATCGTACCTGTGGATACACTCCCCCCATCCATCCATCCTGAAAAACCTAGCACCATCCGTGTAGTTTCAAGAGTCGGTTTTTTATGAATGATAAGATTTTCCATTTTTCTCTCCTCTTAATAATTAACGTAATGTCAAAAGTTTTTTACTGATTTTGTTCTAAATCCTTTATTATTAAGTGTTTTGGTGAAAGTGGCTTGCCCCCCCTACTCCTTACAGTAGGGGTCCTTATCCACCTTTATCTCCTTTACCCTCACTCCATTTTGACGAAGATAGTTCTTGGCCCGGGAACACCAGGGACAGGAACTTGAGGAAAATAGGATAACCTTAGGCTTTAAAACCCTGTGAACCTCTCTCAAAAGTTGTCTTCTCTCACTTTAATCTCTATTTTCTTGAAAAATCTTTCCCCTTTTAACCATTCCTTAATTTCCATATTTTCTACCTCTTTAAAATTACTTGTTTTCTTGGCTCTCTTAGCCATAGACTTAAGATAAAACCAATAAGAATAACCACCATTGTTATAATAAGCAAAAATTTATAAGAAGTATATTGAATTATTATTCCACCAATTAAAGGGAATAACATTACAGGAATAGTTAGAGTACCATTTAAACTAATATAAGTTGGACGATCCTTAGGAAGAGCAGTATCTAAAAGAAAATTTATGTAACCGATAGCTCCCCCTGCCGTAGAAAATCCAATTAATATGAAAAGAAGAAGAAATAATGTCCATCTTTTTATCCAAAATCTTTACTCTTCCTTTCATTAGCTAATCTCTTTATATCGCTTCTAATTTTACTCTGTCTCTGTTACTTTTTCTCCATAGTACGCTCTAAAATAAGGTTTTTCAATCTATCTAGGGAGATTTTATAAGGTTCTATTTCAAGCTTCATCCAGTCAGAAAACTCAAGGATTTTTTATCTTTCCATCCCTTTAATTTTATCTTTTTGAATTTTCTCAATTTTCTTGGAGGCGGTGCCTGGACTTGAACCAGGAATTAAGGATTTGCAATCCTTGCCCTTAACCATTTGGGTACGCCGCCCCCATTCAACTCTCTTAAGCTCTTCTGTACTTCTCTTTTGCCATGGTTTCTTTAACTGCTTCTTTCAACTCAAGACCTGTTTTAATAGGAACTCCCCAGAGATTTCTTCCAATGATTCTTCCTTCACCACCTGCTTCCATTATTATCTCAGTTGAATTCTTTAGAGCAGATTTTGCCTCTCCAGTTATTCTCGGTCCCCCAGAGAAAATCACAAAGGTTCTGGTTCCAGCTCCAACCACAATTTCAGCTCTTTTAATATGTTGCTCTTTGGTCAGAAGAGAATCGTAATTTGGCTTCTTTCCCCTTGTTTTCATTTCGTCTTCATAATCCATCAACTTTTCTTTATCTGGTTCAAGCTCTATGTACTTTGTTGCTTCGGGTATCTTATCACAATACTCCTTTTCTATAAACCCTTCATAGTTCTCTCTTTTTTTGGGTTCTACCACTGAAGGGAACTTTGTTTTAACTATATCCGCTCCCAGCGATTCAGCAGCAGAAACTGCATAGTGACACCACAGTAAACTGTCCTTTTTAGTGGGGTCAGGTACTGGTCCTCTAGGATAACTCCACAAAACCAAAGCTAATCCATTATGGTGAGCCTCATCTCTAACTTTTCCTATTCTTTCTACATCTTCTCCGGTCTGTTCAGAGCCCAGATAGAAAGATAAACCCACTGCTGCAGCTCCCACTTCTAAAGCATCTTGTACTTGGCCGAACATAGTGTGACGAGGATAATTTTCTACATTTGCCTTTCCAGTATAAAAATGACCATCCAGTTTTACCACCAGAGGAACAGAAGGATCGACATCATGTTGATACTTCTGAGCTTGACCTATAGATAGCACCAAAGCTGAAAAATCACCTTTATTAGCCAATTCTATCACTGACTTTGGCTTGGCTGCCCTTTCCCATTTCCATTGGTGACCAGGTCCGTGTTCAACTAATTGGTCAAAGGGAAGCCCCAGAAATGTGCCGTTACCGGGACCATGTTCGTAAAACATTCTATTCAACTTCTCTATCGCCCCTCTCCCTAAATGTTTCATCTCGCTAAGTCTTGGCCTATCAAACATTAAAGCACCTCCTTTTTAATTTCAGATTAACAAAATTTCTTAATTACCTGTTTAAAACGGTCCATATAATAATTAGGTAATTCAGGTATCTCAAAGAACTTTACTTCATCTACCTCACCTCCTGGAGTCAATTCTCCCTCATCTACTTCAACTAGATATTTAATTACTACCATATCTCCATAAATTTCTTTTTCCTCCTGTCTTTCTATCCCAATTAATTTCAGTATTCGGCCAGAGATTCCGGTTTCTTCCTTCAGCTCCCTTAAGCAGGCTTGTTCTGGAGTTTCTCCAACCTCGATAAAACCTGAAGGAGAAGCCCATCTTCCTTTTTTTGGGGTTATTCCCCTTTTGATCAGTAAAAACTTTTTACCTTTTACGGCAATAGCCAACACTACTGGTAAAGGATTCCGATAATGGATAAAATCGCAATTGGGACAATATTTTCTTTCCTTTCCCTCAATAAACCCGGTTTGAAGAGAAGTCCCACAAATCGGACAATAGAGGTATTTTCTCATTCTGGCAAAACCCCCTGTAGATAAAAAACTGTAAATTTCCTTGAGGTTATCTTCCTCATATCTTCCCAATTTATCGTTATATATGAAACGATCCACCATGGAGTAAAGACAAGTCTGCTTATCCTTATTCTCCAATACATATTTGATATCCGGCTTTTCGACAGTTTTCCAATTTCCACAGGGTGCTCATAAATTTCTTTGTTTTTTCAACCCTCTCCCTTGGATAATAGTGCGTCTTTACCTCCTAGTATATTTTAAAAAAAGCTTTATTTTCTCTGAAAGTTGCCCAAAAAGCAGATTTCCCGTTATTAAACTTACAAATGCGTCTTTCCTATAACATCCAGTTTCCCTTTTTCCTTACTGAGTATCTGAGACTGAACTTTATCCTTTAAAAATTTTAAAGCCTCATCCCTGTCTTTATCCATAATTATTACCTTAAGTTCTTCTATATTTTTATCATCTAAGCTTATTGCTACTTTTGCCATTTTCCAGATCCTCCTTTTGGGGATTAGCTATCCACTATAATAATTACTTCTTTGAAAAATTTCTTCTACATACCCCGAAGGGTCTAATTTTACTTCCTTTCTTCCTCCTTTAGTGGAAATCTGCTCAAGGCTGCCCCGATGTTTCCACTTTTCTTGGTACACTCTAAAAGAAGGTTTTTGAATCTGTCCAGAGATGTCCTATAAGGTTCTATCTCAAGCCTCATCCAATCAGAAAACTCAAGAATTTTTTCGGGAGAATTTTGAGAATATTCATCAAAAATACTTACTACAACCGCTTCAACCCTTTTTCTTATCAGATCACGAAGAATTTCTTTCGGTCTATCTCCCTAAACACTACACCCTGAACACTTTCCTTTGTAATTGCCATTACCTGAACCTCCCCTTTTTCTGACATTCTTTGACTCCTCAAGATGTTGATAATGATTTTCATTATTATTATAATCGATATTTAAAATTTGTCAACCTCGAATTTCCACTTTCAGGCAACTGTTCTCTTATTGCCCGAAGCTCTGATTCGTAAACAAATCTGTTCCTCTCAAACCAATCTTCATACTGGGATGCATACTCTTCAAAAGGTTCAACTTTTGCCATAGTTTTCCCGGCTCTAGTCCAAATTGTCATGTCATATCTCTATAACTTTACCCGCTCCTCCATCAACACACTTTTTAGGATATAGCGACTTTATTTTTTCCTTGAATTGGGTGCAGTGAGTTGGACAAACCAGTTGCAAATCCTTAAGTAAATCAAATTCATTGAATCCATGCAGCCCTCCGATAATTGCATAAGGTTTTCCGAGTTGCGAGGCTGCACTTAGAATCTCCCTGACTTCAGGATGAGAACACCCCACAATTACAACTAATCCTTTTTCCGTCTTGACAACAAGAGATTGCTCTATACCTCTAAGCTCACCGGTGGAAAAAATATTTTCATGGATTTTGAGAGATCCTTTTGCCACCCTGATCACTTCTCTCGCACCTCGTGGTTCAGGACACGACGCTGGAATATAAACTTTGACTGGATTTACTCTCAAGATATCTGAAATTCCACCTGTGTGATCCCAATGAGCATGGGAGATAAAAATTTCTTCAATTGTGGTAGGGTCTATATTGAGCTTTTCCATATTGTCAAGAAGTATAGAACCGTTTGCACCGGTATCAAAGAGTATTTTCTTGTCTTGTGTCTCTACAAGGCAAGAGAAGCCCCAGTTAGCTTTAAGACCTCCTTTCCATACTTCGTTGTCATAAATAATGGTAATTCTCATTTTATCACCTCCTAGTATAATTACGTAATTCCTCATCAATACTTCCATCTGGCAGCATCCAATCCGGGTGCAGCTCTCCTCTCCCCTCCATTTGATATCTTACACAACTTTCCCAATCTCCCTTACAATAAAGTTCAATCCACTTTTTATCTAATTTTCCCTTCTCATAAAACTTTTTCATTGGACATACTGCAAACCACTTGCAATCCATCAGTAGCACCTTCAATTTTCTATATTATTTATCATTTCTTCTCTGAGTGAGTTGTTGTAGAGAAGAACATTTGTTCTAGTCTTCCATAGTCTACACTTCTTGCATTTTCTTATTTCCTCGTTCAAATCTTCAATTTCCCATAACGTAGGCTTTATGATCTCCTTGCTGTCCAAGAATTTATGAATCCCCTCCCTTCATTAGCTTAATTGAGTTTACTTCTTTTTTTCACTTTTAGTTTCTATGGCATCTGGACACATACTCACCGGCCAGCCAAGAAATTCACCTAAATTCTGTATAAGTTTTCTGATAAGTCCCCAGTTATGGCCTATTTACATTTATTTAAGACTGAATTACAGCAGTGGCCTTGGGTTTTTCCAATTTGGACAAAGACTCGGTTAACTCAAAACTTTAATTCTCATTTTTTTCTTTCTTTCTAAAATTTAATATTTGACCCTTTTCAGGTTCACCTTCGTGAACAATCTCTCCCGAAAATCTATTTTGAAGACAAAAACCGGCTTTTTCTATCTCGTGCTTAAGTTCTTCTATTTCAACATGTTCAGGATAAACTGAAACTAAAGCATTTGCCTTTGAAACTCTGTAAACCTCCTTTAATAATTCTGATAACTTGGGGTTTCTTAATGGGAAATACCAGAAAATATCATAGAGTAAAACAACATCCACTGACTTATCTTCTAACCCAAAGTTTAACTTCCCGGATGTCTCTATCCTTTTTACGTTTTTCAGCCCAACTGACTTAGCTCTTTGGGATAACTCCTTTAATTTGGATTTGCTTTCATCCAAAGCATATATCTTTCCTTTATTCCCAACTATTTTTGCAGCTGGGATAGTATAGTTACCCACTCCACATCCGAAGTCTAAAACAATCTGACCTTCTTTGATGCCGATTCTTTTCAAAATCTCTTTACACTTCCTTTCTATATAATTTTTTATATTACCCCTCATTTTATCTCATCCTCAAATTCTGGGAAATAAAGGAAAAGTCTCATTAGCCTTGGCAGCATCCCATTCTTTAAAAATCTTTTTCCAATGTTCTAACCATCCAGCGGTAAGCCAATAGACTTTTTTGCCTCCACTTATTCTTTCTCTTTCTTCGGCGCCATGTTAGCCTTAATTACTCTGTGCCTATACCTTTAGAAGAATTAAAGGATATCGACACCCTTCAGGGCAAATGGGCTAAGGTTATCCAATTAGCTACCCAATCCTCGCTTAACTAAAGCCTTTTAAAAAGGTTGATTGATTAAAAGATAGTAGTAGTATTGTGGAGATTGTGGAGAGCTCGAAGAGCTATCCAAGTGATGTGGGTAACCTGAAGGGTTATGCACAGAACGACAGTATCCACAATAGGATTCTTAAACCCTGCTAAAAATCTACACTCAGTTTTCGGGCAGTACGCCAGGAATAACCAACCTTCTATTTCTGTACTCCAGAATCATGCCCTATAAGTATCAAAGCCTTCTTTTCAAAAGACAATTATAACCTCAGTCCCAAGATAATCTCTTCTTTTACCTTGATCAGTTCTCATATTTATCTTTCATACTTACCATAAAACTTTTGACCTTACCTTCTTAGGAGTAAATCCTAACTTTATCCATCATTTTACCATCATACGCAGGCCAAATTCAAGAGTTCACAAGTCGAGCCATAAAAAGGTCAAGTGAATTTTCAAATACCAAAAAAAGAAAAAAGGCTGCGCTAGCACAGTCTTTTTTACTTTCCTTACTTTCTTTGAAAGCCCTCAGGCGCTAATGCTGTTAAGACGTGCTGATCTGTTAAATATTTCTGAGCCATCTCTAAAAGATCTTCTTTAGTAATCTTATCAAGATAACGAGGAATTTCTCTAAAATCGTAAGGGAGTTTATCGCATTCTGCCTCCAGTATTTCGATAGCCCGGCTGTCTATTCTTTCTAACATATCAAAATGACGAGAGGTCAACAGGTTTTTTGTTCCTTCGAGCTCCCGATCTGGAACTGGATTAGTCTTTAAATCTTTAAGTTCATTCAGAATAACTTCTTCTACTTCTTCGAACCTGGCCGAATCGAAACCAGCCACATAGGTAGCAAAAATACCGGGATCGCCAAAACTTTCAAAGTAGCTTCCTACGGCATACCCGATCCCCCGCTCTTCTCTCAGCTTCTGGAACATTCTCGAAGACATTCCCGCTGACAAAATTCCATTAAGTAGTCTTAATTTATGGGTATCTGGGTGGGTAAATCCGGGAACCTTAAATCCTACATCTAAATAAACTTGCTTTATACTTTTATGGCCCTCGAATTTCTCTGCTCTTTGATTGGTTAAATCAACGTGTAAATCCTGGGTGGATACTTTACCTGGTTCTAGTCTAGCGAAAGTATCTGTTACCTTTCTTTGCAGCTCTGCCTCGTCAAATCTTCCCACAACCACAATAATCGTATTATTGGGTAGATAGAACTCTTTTTTAAACTGTTCGAGTTCTTCCTTAGAAACGATTCCCATTGATTCTTCGGTTCCGGCTATCGTTCTTTCTAATGGTGTTCCCTTAAACAAAGTGGGGACAAATAAATTTTCTATGGAATACTTTGTGGGCTGTTCAATATTAAGCCGAATTTCAGTAAGAATAACTCCCCGTTCTCGAGAAAATTCTTCTTCGTTGTATTCGAAGTTCGTCGTCGCTTGGTATACCACATCTACTGCTTTTGTCAGTTTCTCTGGAAGGGCCTTTGCGTAAAAAGCAGTTATAGTATAGTCAGTAAAAGCATTTACCGAAGTCCCCTCAAATTCCAAATCTTCAGTTATCTGTTTGGTGGTTCGATATTTGTTGCTCTTAAACAGCAGGTGTTCATTGTAATGGCTTGCGCCATTTAATTTATCATCCTCATTGATTGAACCCACCTTAATTCCTACCAGCATCACTGCTTTTTGGGCGTGGGGCCTTCTTTCAGTCAGTAAAACCAGCCCATTTTCAAATTCTGTTCTTTTTATTCCTTTCATAACATTCCCTTTTCTCCTCATTTGGTTTTAAAGTTTCTCTAAACAACCTTAACACTTGTAATGATAGAACTATACTTTCGCAGAAATTTGATAGAAATTAACAAGGCGGTTTTTTGCTATTTGTCATCAAAATTTATCTTTGTCTCCCTCCAGTTCTAAAGCGATCAAAGATGTTTTGCAAATTCCTTCGGTAACACTTCTAAAATTAGGAAATTCATAATGCTGGGCGAATATAGTTCCTGGACCACCCCCTTTAATAAATTTATATCCATCTACTCTTTTCATACTCTCAGATGATCTAATATCAATTGTCCAGCCTCTTTTTTCTAATTTCTCTACTATCTCCCAAGCAATAGAGAGGGATTCGATATCTTGTAGATTCTTAATCCTTACATTGAATTTTTCCTGAACTAAATCTAAGAGTCTTTCCTTTTCCGTTGCTAAAATTTCTTCCCTATTCATCTCTATTCTACTTTCATTTAATTTTTTAAAGGTTCCACAAATCCTATTTATTTTAGTGCTATCTGCCGGATTATCAATATCATTTTCAGAAAAAGAAAGGGCGGCCTGGACCAAATTTTTTAGTTCTTGTAGTCTTTTTCTGACTGCGTCTAAATCTCTGGATAGTCATCTCTCCTGATCTTCGAGGATCGCTATTTTCTGTTCTTTAGGTATTAACCAGAGCCAAAGGAATTATCTGGTAGCAAAAAGTTTTTTCTATACCAGAACAGCTCAATTGCTTTATCTGAAAATCCTCCCTCTTTTGATCCTGCAATTACTAACTGTTCCACTAATCTAAGTCTTTCTAATCCCTCAGGTTTTCTTTCGCATTCGTTTAATTTTTCTTCAACAGATTTTTGGTTATTCATATTTATCTTTCATACTTACCATAAAACTTTTGACATTACCTTTCTTCTCAAAATTAAGCTTATTTCATTCTCACATTCTGGGAAATAGTTGTTAATAATTCTTAAATTAAATCTCGAAGGTATAGATTCTTTGGTTCCCTCTGCAAAAAATTTAAAAGACATTTCTATCAATTCTTCTTGAGTCATTTCACCATTAGTCAAATGTTGGCAATATCTGCTTCCAATCTCATCCGATAAAATCAAAAGCATAAGGGCATTCTATAAGTTTAAAATTTATGAATTCCTTCTTCCGAGATATTTTCAACTATTGTTTACTTCACTTTACTTTTTAACGGATAATTCTTCTCACCCGCACAGATCGGTACTTTAAGCCAGTTCTCCGGAGGTACGAAAGGACATGTGTACGCTTCACTGTAGACACACCAGGGATTGTATGCCTTATTAAAATCAAGAATCCATTTTCTCTCAGCAGTCGGATCTCTTTCGGGCTCGAGATCAATATAGCGCCCTGCACCGTATGTTTCCCTACCAGAGGTCTCATCTTTAAAAGGAATAAACAGCCTGTCCTCCTCGGGATTACTTTTATATGCTTGAAGAATTTGTTCTTGACCGCTGACCCTGAATTGGAATTCGCCCCATCGAAGAAATTCCTGTTCATTGCCCTTCGTGTAAGCCATCTTTACTGTCTTCTTTTCATCATGTTCGTAAAGTTCAAGCTCGAAGCGATAGTTCGGATTGGGAAGATAACAGTCAAGTCCTTTAAACCTCTTACGCTCTTCGAAAGGAATTGGTGATTGAGGATGGAGCAAAAAAAATTTTTCCTTCTCTTCACGTTCTCTTTCCAAACGCTCTTTCCATTCAGAAATTTCCATGAAATTTTCTGTCTTGCTGAACATTTTCTTTTTAACGTTTAATTTTTCCTCGAGATCCTCTAATTCCTGCATCATGGGAACTTTAGGTGAATGGATTGGTACGCTTTTTTTCAACTCTTCTACTTTTCTTTCTATCTCTTTAATTTCCTCGATTAACTCTTCTTTATTCATTTCTTCCCCCTATTTTTTAATAAGCTTTAGTGTCAAGTTTCCCAAAAAACCGATTTGCTCCCAGTCAAGTCCAAAATCTTCTGTAAATTCCCTCCAAGATAAGGGAATTATCTTTAAGGATGATTTTCAAAAATCATTAACGCAAGGATGAAAAATTTTAGAGTTTTCCCTGTTTATTTTTCTCCCTTCTTTGCATCCTCCTCTAAGAAGTCAGCCAACTTTTCAATTTCTTTCACTTTGAAATCTAATTCCTCTCCATTCAGGTAATTTTTAAATATCCTTTTATCCTCTGATATAGATGCTATAACTTTATTTTTATCCACAGATTTTAAAAGAACTTCTTTGGTTTCCTCATCGATTTTATTTAGCACATAGTAGAAACTTTTGTTAATGGCTTTCGCCATCCCACTTATCTTCTTAGCAAGTTTTATCGACTCCTGAGAAGGGTCTATCACTGCCGGAATAATATCACAACCTTTATCTACTCCCCTTCCAAGGTGTTCAATCCCTGCATCTGTGTCTGCAATAACAAACTCATCATCTTCGAGCTCAATAACTTCCAAAAACTTTGAGGAAAGAGCATTAATGGATTTTCACTCAACAACGAGTGGGCTAATGGCAACCTATTCATAATTTATCAATTCCTTGTTGCCTAAGCCACTTCTCAAAATCTCCTTTTTGATCAAAAAATTCTTTATCGTAATTTTCTTCTAACTTTTTTACCTGCTCGGCAAGTTTGGGCTGTTTTGCAACGAGTTCGTTTATATTTTTTTCAAACTCATCACTCCTTTTAAATAACTCACCTAACTCAGTATCTATATCTAGCAATTTAACCAGCCTCTTAGTTATTGCTTTTATTCCTTTGGGGTTTCGAGTTTGCACGTAGATTGGTATTTCAGCAACGAAGTTTATCATTTCTACCCCTTTCTCTTTTGAAAGCTTGGTAAGTAAAGTAGTGATGCTAGCCGGGCCCTCATAGTTTGTAAATCTGAGGTCATAATCTTTAAGCTGAGCTTTTTGCTGTTTACTGGAAACATAACAAGATATTCGCGGCTCTCTGGTGTGAGGAATTGGACCAGCAACACTGCCGATGAAATACATTCTTTTCACATCAAATTTTTCTCCTAGCTCAAATATACAATCGGCATACTCATCCCACTGAAGATTCGGTTCTTTACCTGAGAAAAAGATTAAATTGTTCTTCTCATCGTAGAAAAATTCGTTTTGTGGATATTGAAAATCTGTTAGAAAACCATTTTGGATCCTGCAATAAGGTCTAAACTGAGCCACTTGTTCCATCGTACCCGGGAGGTTAAAAATGTGAAAATTTTTGGGATCTATCTCGGCAAATTTTTTTGCTTTTAGCTTATTCTTTAGATACTCTATCGTACCTGTGGATACACTCCCCCCATTCATCCATCCTGAAAAACCTAGCACCATCCGTGTAGTTTCAAGAGTCGGTTTTTTATGAATGATAAGATTTTCCATTTTTCAGATTCTGTTTTAAATAGCTGTCTATTTTATTTTCAAGACTATCATAATAGCAATTCCTGTAGTGGCCCCAAAAGCAGTAAATGGACCAGGTTTCCATGCTATACACTATTCAGTTTGTAGACTCCAGGACCGAGAGATTTCCTTTTGCCATGATTTGCTCAAATTTCTATCATTTGGAACGTCTACATCCAAAGTAGAAGCAGCTTGCAACAGATTCTTGGTATAAAGCTCAGAAGGATTACTGACAACTTTAGAGCTAAGACCTTCCTCTATTATTCTTCCCTGAAGCATCACTGCCAGTCTATCACTCACCTTTCTTGCCAGAGCTATATCATGGGTTATAAAAAGTATGCCCAGCCCCCTCTTTTCCTGAAGGCTGAGGAGAAGTTTTACAATTTTAGCCTGAACACTGGCATCCAAGGAAGAGGTGGGCTCATCGGCTACAAGAATTTTTGGATTCAAAATGAGAGCTCTGGCGACTACAACCCTTTGTACTTCGCCACCACTTAATTGGTGAGGATACTTCTCCACAAAATCTCCGTCTGAAGGTAGTTCAACTTCGGCAAGAACCTTTGCTACTTTTTTTTCTCTTTCCTTGATAGGGCCTGAATTATGAATATCCAAGGGTTCCCTCACAGCTTCCAGCACATTAAGACGATGGCTTAAAGATTCTCTTGGATTTTGGAAAATCATCTGTACTTTTTTGTAGAACTTCTTATCTCTCTGGGTAACCTTTTTACCTTCTAAATAGACTTCCCCTTTTTCCGGCTCCAAAATACCCACTGTGCTCTTGGCAAGGGTAGTTTTGCCCGCCCCACTCTCACCCACTAAAGCGAGGGTTTCTCCTTCATACAAGGTTAGCGAGACAGAATCAATCGCCTTAAAGGAACCGAAAATTTTGGTAAGATTCGCGATTTCAAGAAACGGTATTATACCACCTCTATGACAAGCTAAAAATCTTTCTCCCACCTTCTTTAATTCCGGCTCCACTTGTCTGCATATATCCACTGCCTGGGTACAGCGCGGATAAAAGGAACACCCACTCTCTACCGGTTCCATCCTTCCTTTCATTCCTTGTAGATCCTTTGTAGTAGTCATATTGGGATAGGATCGGAGAAGACCTCTCGTATAGGGATGTCTCGGACTGGAAAGGAGTAAGGGAGTAGCAGCAAGCTCTACAATCTTACCACCGTAGAGCACAGCTATCTTATCAGTCAACTTAGCAGCGCTGGAGATATCATGAGTTAACACCAATAAAGAGCGTCCCCTGCAAAGAGCATTGATTTTTGCAATTGCTTCTACCTTAGATGTAGTATCCAGAGAGGATACTGGCTCGTCCAAGATGAGAAAACCAGGATTGTTTACCAGAGCCATAGCCAAGAGGCATCTTTGCTTCTCTCCTTCACTCAGCTCGTGAGGGTAAGCTTTTATACAGCGGGAAGGAAGACCCACCTCGGTTAAAAAATGGATAGCTCTTTCTGTAGCTTCTTTTTTATCTACACCTTTCTCAATTAAAGGTTCTTTCACCTGATCTAAAACACTATAAACCGGATTTAAAGCATCCTCTTTATTTTGGAAAACTATAGAGATATTATTCCATCTTATCTTTCTTAAGACCTCTTCTTCTATTTTCAAAAGGTTCTCTCCCTTGTAAAGGATTTCACCACCTACATTCGCACCATCGTTCTCACCTATAAGCCTCATAATACTCAGGGCGAGGGTGGTTTTGCCCGTCCCAGATTCTCCAATTACTCCCACACACTCCCCTTCCCTTATCTCAAGATTTACGCCCTTTAAGACTCTGAGCTTACCGTAGCTAACTTTAAGATCTTTTATCTTAAGCATTGCCCTCACCCAATCTCGGATCCATAGCCTCCTCCAGGCAATAACTCAACAAAGTGAAGCTGAGAATAAAAGCCGATAGGGCCATCCCTGTGGGTAGCAGCCACCACTTCCACACATCCAGATAATAGAAGTTTAATGCATGGTGCATCATCTTTCCCCAGCTGATTACAGAAGGATCACTGATTCCGATGAAGGCGAGGCCTGCCTCCATGAAGATAGCCATCCGACAGCTATATATAAAAGAGACCACGAGGATAGGGCCCAAATCCGGGATGATATGCCTAAATAGAATATAAGAGGTACTTGCACCAAAAGATTTTGCTGCAGAAATGTGCATACTCTTCCTCAAGGAGAGGGTCTGAGCTCGAATGATTCTGGCCCCTCCCTGCCATCGGAAAAGGGAGATTACCACGATAAGCAGCCAGATACTTGGCGTGATGAACGCAGCTATCAGAATCACCAAAATAACGGTAGGTATAACAAGGAGAGCATCTACAGTTCTTATTACCACCTCCTCATACCATCCACCAATGAGGGCTGCCGAGGCTCCCAATAGTGTTGCCAGAAGAGTTGAGAGAACCCCGACTCCTAAACCTACCAGAAAAGAAGTTCTGGCTCCCCACACCAGCCTACTCCAGATGTCCTGTCCTACATCATTTGTTCCCAAAGGATGAGTAATAGAAGGGGGTTTAAATATGAGTGGGGTTTGAGCTGTGGGATTTTGTGTTGCAAACGGAGCTACTGCTGCAAGCACAGCAAAGAAAATGACAAGGATAAGCCCTGTCTTCCCAAATGGGTCTTTTTCGAGCTTTTCCCAGTATCTAATGTGCATATCACGTCCTCGGATCCAGCTTCTTGTAGATTAAGTCAACACCAAGGTTAATCAGCAAGACAAAAACCGTCACCATAATTAAACTACCCTGCAAGACGGGATAGTCACGCATTAAAAGAGATGTGTAGATGAGATTTCCCACTCCTGGGTAGGAGAAAATTATTTCCACAAATAGGGCTCCTGTAACAATGATTCCCAGCTTGATACCTATCCTTGTGACTACTGGTAGAAGGGAATTTCTTCCTGCGTGTCTGTACCGTATCTTTGAATCTGATAGACCTTTGGCTCTTGCAGTAAGTATAAAAGGTTCTCTCACATTTATGATCATGGTATTTCTGGTGAGAAGATAGTTAGCAGGTATCTCCGCTAAGGTGAGAGCGGTCAGGGGCAAGACAAGGTGTTTGAAAATATCTAAAATAAACCATCCACCAGTAAGCTTTCCGTATGCTGTTTTGGCCCCTTGCAGTGGTAAAAATCCTAAGGCTACGGCAAAAAAAAGGAGCAATACTATTCCTAGAAAGAAGCTGGGGAAACCACTGAGAACCATCATCCCGGTGAGGGCGGTTTTGTCTGTCAGCTTTCCTCTTCTCCAGCCAGATTCAATCCCCAGGATTATACCTACCACACTGGAGAATACAGTAGCAAGACCCATGAGAAGAAGTGTCCAGGGAAGATGAGAGAAAATAACCTTAGATACTGGAGCATTTTGATAGTAGGAGTAACCAAGGTCACCTTTGGCTAAGGATAAGATATAAGAGGCAAACTGCTCCCATAACGCTTTATTCAGCGCAAATCTCTCTATGAGCCTTGCTTTGAGCTCGGGAGTCATCTGAACCAACACCTCTTCACCATATATGGCACTGAGAGGGTCGCCGGGCATCAGTCTGGGAAGTATGAAATTTAAAACCAATAAAATAAAAAAAGCAACTGCATAGTTAATGACTTTTCTTTTCATGGAGCCCTCCTCCATCCGAGGAAACAGAGCTTATTTAAAGGAATAGGAATCCCAAAGGCTATTCCACCCCGAGTATAGTAAAGATTTAAGGACCCATCGTGAGCCCAATACCAGGTTGGATAGTAGAGCGTGAGAGCAGGAAGCTCCTGCGCATATATCTTTTGTATTTTGTAAATCGTCTCTTTTCTTTTTTCTCTGTCCATCTGGTGGAGCTGATTAATCAATAGTTTATTTAAAAGTTCGTTTTTATTGTATCTGGCACTGATAAAGCCTTCCCCCAGTATTACTTTATTTAAAATGAAAGGGTCCCCTGAAAGTGCCCCATGGCCGCTCACAGCCAGATCAAATTTCCAGCTTCCTACCCTTACATCCAAGCTTTTTGAATCTAAACTCCTCATGCTAACAGCTATTCCTACCTTTTCCAATTGTTGGCTTATGAGCTCGGCTACCCTTACAAATTGTGAGCTGGTGAGCAACTCCAAGGTAAGTTTTTTTCCGTTTTTCCAGTAATATCCTTTTTTTTTATGATATCCTAAACTCTCAAGTATAATTTTCACCTTAGCAGGACTGTAGCTATATTGCTCAATGTTAGGGTTGTACCAGTATTCTTGTGAGGGTGGTATCAGTCCAGTACTTCCCACCGTGGCATATCCTCTCTGGGTTATCTTGACTATCTCTTCTCTGTTTATGGCAAAGGCTAAAGCCTGCCTAAACTTCTTAGAAGATAAGGGCTCTTTAGTATGGTTTATCATTAACTTCGCATTCCAGCTCCCCGAAGAGGTAAGTGTCTGGAAGCCTTCCTTTTTTAAATCTTTAACTGTTTCTGGTGGGACAGAGCTGGCATTAATTTCCCCTCGCCTTAGGGCAGTTGGAGCTATCTGCTCGCTTACTTTGATAAATTTGATTCTCTCTACCTCCGGTTTGCCCAGGTAGTAGTTGGGATAGGCCTGGTAAAGATAAGTCCCTTGAACTCGATTGTAATCACAGAGCCTGTAGGGACCTGTTCCTATTAAGGCTTCATCTTTTTGAAATCCCCTGGGATTCTCCACTTCCTGCCAGATGTGCTGGGGAAGGATAGGGAGAGTACAGGCTATGTTATTGAGAAAAGGAGCATAAGGCTTCCTAAGGTATATTTTTACTGTGTACGGGTTAATTTCAACTGCTTCTTCTACTATACTGGAATCTACCATCCAGGTAGGATGCTTTTTTATATAGCTGAATGTAAATACCACATCTTTAGCTGTGAATTTTTCCCCATCGTGCCAGCTCACCCCTTCTCGTAAAGAGAAAATGTATGCATTTTCTTCTTTCTCGTAATGCCACTTTTTAGCCAAAAGGGGAATAAAACCTGATCTAGCTTTCCATACCAAGGTATCAAATATGAAGCTCATGCGCACATACCCAGGCCCTCTACAGTAGTGAGTGTAGGGAGAAGGGTAACCCCAGTCACCCGTGGTATCTGCTATTGTATAGGTGATTGCTTCAATTTGCCCGTATGATATATCCGTTTTTAACAGTACAACAGTTAAAAAGAGAACCAGAAATGTTAAAAAAATACTCAAAACTATCCTGCTTTTAATCACCTGGCATCTCCTATATGTGGTTTAATATCCAGAACAGGGGTTCCATTAATCGCATCCAGGTCTCTCACCACTAATTTATTTTTCTCTTTTTTCTGGGTTCTCTTTGTTCTGAAACCTGTTTTTTCCTGCATTTTTTTCCACTTGATTCCCTTTCCATCAAACTCATAATACCCGTCACCTGCACACATAAGACATCAGTATCTAAAAGCTACAACAGCTCCTTTCCCGTGGTGGTCATAGTTAGCTTTCCGTGTTTTACCCCCCGGACGCTTATCAGCTTATCAGCTATAGCCTTAATTTTATCTACTGTTCCTTTAACTGCCAAAATCTCCAGGCAATTGTCCTCATCTAAATGTAGGTGCATGGTAGACTTTATCATATCATGAGAATGGTGCTGAAGATCAGTTAGAGTATCTAAAAGTCCCCGGATGTGATGATCATAAACAAGGGTAATTGTTCCTATCATTTCTTTTTTCTCTGTTCGCCACTCCTCCTCTACCAGATGATTCCTGATTAAATCTCTCACCGCCTCCGACCTATTAGTATATCCCTTTCTGGAGATCAACTCATCAAAATCCTCTAATAGTTTCTTTCCCATAGATACCCCGAATCTCACTATTTTCTTCATCACACCCACCTTTTCGCTTTTTGTATTACTATTCTTAAAATAGTAACACAAAAATAAAAAAAGTCAAGGGGGAGGAATTGCAGTGTTAGCTAAATGGATACTTGTCCATTAAACTAACAACTATAAAATAACCTTATGCATATCTAAAATCAAGAGCTGATACTGTATCTCCTGGGTTCTTCCAATTTCAAACTCAAGAAAAAGCTCATGGAAACAAGTAAGGCAGTTAAAATAAAAAGGTGTACAAAAGAACTATATTGAAGCACTATCCCGCCAATTAAAGGGAAAAAAGCTGTTGGTGCAAGGAGAGTACTATTTAATCCTATATAGGTTGGTCGCCTTTTAACAGGAGAAATATCCAATAAGTAGTTGGTATAGCCTATCATTCCTCCGTTTATAAAAAAACCAGCTAAAACAAATACCAAAATAAAAAGAAAGGACAAATTTGGACTTATTAAAAGAGCAGCAACTGGTGTAAGAAGACTCGCAATTAAGCTTATCTGAATAACCTTCCTGTTACCAATATAATCCGATATATAAGCCCATAAAATGTTAGATAATAGTCCCCCCACCATTTGTGCTGAGATAAAAATTCCCACCATACCAAGGCTTATTTTAAAAATGTCTTTGGCGTAAATAACATAAAAAGGCAAGGATAAGTTGCTTGCTCCGTTTAAGAATCGAACCAGAAGAAATTTCTGGTAATTTCTATCGCTTTTTAAAGTTGCTATAGCTTTCCTTAAAAACTGTCCAAATTTTATTGAATCTTTATGTACTTCTTCTATTGGTTCTTTTACTGACCCTAAAGCAAGGTAAGAAAAACTTATAAGAATAAAGGTGAGAAAAAATAAAAAAGCAAAATTTTTAGGAAAGATTATTTCCTTATTACTCAGGATCTGTTTAGTCACTAATCCTGCACCTACAGCTAAAAGTCCACCAAAAATTTGTTGATACCCAAAAAATCTTCCCCTTAAATGAGAGGGTATAGCCTTTCCCCATATATCCATATAAGATATAGTAGCTACCCCTCCCATAAAGGTGAAAAGTGTAAGGAGTAAAAAAGAAGAAAGAAGAAGAAATTGGGAATTGTTCAAAAAAAAGACCAGCCCAGCCAAGGCGCCCCAGGATAGTGCCCGGATTGTGATAGCCATTACCAATAAAGGCTTTTTGTGAAGTTTGTTTTCTAATTTACTGGCTACAAATAATTGAGGTAAAACACTACCCAGACGGGAAAAGCCACCGCTTATCCCTATAGCAGAGACAAAAAGTCCGAGGAGGACTTTAGAATTAGTTAAACTATTTATAAATATAGGAAGAACAGTGTTGAGATTGCTAAATCCCGTTCCTCCAGTAAAGAGCATCCCGTGTAAAAGACCCATGGCGAAATTCCATTTTAGTTTGTCACTCTTTTTATCCAAAATCTTTACTCTTCCTTCCATTAGCTAATTCTCTTTATCTCGCTTCTAATTTTACTCCGTCTCTGTTACTTTTTCTCCATAGTACGCTCTAAAAGAAGGTTTTTGAATCTGTCCAGAGATATTCTGCAGGGCTCTATCTGGAGCTTCATCCAGTCAGAGAACTCCAAGATCTTCTCAGGAGAATTTTGAGAGCATTCATCAAAGATACCTACAGAATCTAAAAGAATTGCCTTATCATGATAAGGAAACGTCTCGTTAGCCTTGGCAGCATCCCATTCCTTAAAAATCTGTTTCCAATGCTCTAACCATCCGGGAGTAAGCCAATAAATCTTTTTCCCTCCACTTATTTTTTCTCTTTCCTTGGCGCTGGCGAGCATGTCAATGCAACTCCTGGCTTGTACTCTTGAGATTCCGGTTCCATGTTCCCGGATTATCTGGTCTACGTCTCTGTATGGGTTAGAAGGATCGAGGTAGCATCTTTCCCCATAGACTACTATCGTTTTCTTAGAGTGTTTTTTTGCATTTATTAGCTGTCTTACAAGCTGTTTTTCCAGTTCCGTTTGTCTCTCATGTAGTCCTGGTGCAGTAAAAAGGATTTTATCAGCATCCAAAAAACTAATATCTTTCAGATAATTTAGCTCTCTTCGCAACGTTCCACAGGACACAATTGTATAACCTTCAAATGATGTATGATTTGCCATAATTCACCGCCTTCTTTTAGATCCTATTCACCTTTCCAACCTTCCTCTTCCATAGCTAAAAAGGCTTGCCGTTCCTCTTTATTCATCTCGGTTAACTTAACTTTGAACTCCCCACCAAACTTCTCTATTGGTTCTCGCAAACTATCTACCAAACTATCTAAAATAGGAATATTAGGGAAAAGAAGTGCCATGGAAACCTTAGGTGAATGGATTGGTCTGCTCTTTTTCAACTCTTCTACCTTTCTTTCTATCTCTCTAATTTCCTCAATTAACTGTTTTTTATTCATTTCTTTTCCTCTATTTTTTAAATAAACTCCACTGGTAACTTTCTCAAAAAATAGGTTCTATCTTTATCCATAACTGTCATTTTAAGCTTCTCTATATCCTCATTATCCAAACTTATTACTGCTTTTGCCATTTTTGTAATAGTTTAGATTTCATAAAGGTAGCCGCAACCTTTGGTTGCGCAAAAGATAAGGTAGCCGCAAGTTTTAACTTGCGCAAATGAACGCAAGCTAAAACCTGCGACTACCGGATCATAGCAGAGGGGCCAGCGCCTGCGGCTACCACTCTATCTTCACCCAAAAAAGATTTCCCTTGGAACACCCAAAGCTCCTTTAAACCTTACTTTTTAGTAAAGCTTACCTCTTACCCATTTTTATCCCTTCTTATAAAATTTTCTTATATACCTACATCATTTTAATTGCCTTAAAAGGGCAGGCTATGGAGCATCTGCCACAGCCAACACAAAAATCCTGCAAGGTATAAGGAGTCTCCCGAGGAGCATCCTGTTTTAAAACTCCGAGGGGACACTCAGTTGCAGCACACACTCCTACATCGCATCTTTCAGGATGACACCTGCCATAATCTATCACAGCCTTTGATTTTGATATTTCTCAGATTCTCCTTTAGGGAGTGAGCGATCCACTAATAACTACTTTTTTCTTATTCTGTACTTTGAGATTTTTAAGAACCATTCTCCCTGTTCGAGGTCCTTATCTGCATCCAGTATATCTATTTACTCTTTAAATATAGGTCCATCCACAACTATAACTGCCACTTCCTCCAGCAGGTTCTCCTCTCCTTTATCTTTTCTTATCTAAACACTTGCCATACACATTTTAATATCCCCCTTTTTCAGATTTTTATTGCAGGAGGCTTTGATGTTCGCCTGCAAATAAAGAAGGATTAAGCTCGTATATAGGAGCCTTTGCTTTAAATACTTCAGCAAAGGAGGAAAGCTTAGGACTCATAATTCCGCTCCCTTTAAGTTCGGCTATTAAGGGACCTGTTTTTTCCTTCAACCCTAACTTCTCACATATTTCTCTTATCTGAATTGCATTAATCCTGCCATCTTTAGCGATCTCTTTTAATTTTTTAACCACCATTGGCATTTTCTCCCAGTCCTTCTCTCCCATCTTCTTAAATACTTTGGCTACAGCATAGCTCGGATTCCACTCTCCTGTTTTCTCAGCATTTTCCACTAAATATTTAATGACATTGGGCATCTTATACATCTTATCCGGGTCAAATAATAATATCTTGCTTTCCCAATCTAATCCTCCCCTGATAGATCTTGTAGGAATTAACAACCTCCATCTGTATCCTGTTAACAAAACATCCTCAGGGTCATCATTGATTATCTTT
>Ga0315533_1000978_pt1 | contig 22957 bp, 24 predicted proteins | sample SalMarSW160130MG_FD_203081 | JGI IMG/M metagenome (GOLD analysis project Ga0315533, IMG submission 203081) | Salt marsh sediment microbial communities from the Plum Island Ecosystem LTER, Massachusetts, United States - Salt Marsh Sediment SW1601-30 ... | reverse complement strand
ATCATCACCTGCCATTGTTGCTCCTACATAGTATGTGCAATTTCTATCCTTATAAGCTACTCAGACTATATCATACTACGCTTCACACTAAAGGACTGTCAAACCGATACGCATAGAAGGTTTGAGCAAATTCCAGGGACACCATACCAATCAGGCCTACTACAAATCAGACATTATGTCCCCAGAATAACTTAAAGATTTAGTAACTTAATGTTCACCGAATCCATCAAATGATGTCACAGTTCCGAGTAAATGATCTGATGTGTATACCCCTATTACTTGTCCGACAGTCGTTGGTAAAGCACTCTTTAATCCTGCATTCCACAGTTCATTAATCTTACTTCCTACGGGGGTCTTGAGAAACGCATTTACATCAAATTTGAATTTGGTGTCTGTCTCAAATTTGAGTATCTCTGCTAGGTTACGAGATACAATCGGATCCCACTTTATACAAGATAAAGATTCTAAGTGCAGGTAATCCAGATTATGCACTACAAGGTCTTGATATATAGTTAGTCTTCCTTCTAACCATTGCTGACACCACATATTTAACACCGTGTTATGGTTAGCTATATTCGGTGGTGGGAAAGGTTGAGGTCGAAGAAAAAATATCGTTGTCAAAAACGCCAGAATCTTCATCTGTCTCTCGTTGAGCATGGGAATGACATCTACAGCTTGTTTACTGCACAATACGAGAAGACTCTCTGTATCTTGCGTTAACCTATCAGCAACGAGTCTCGCTAATATCTCATGTTTTCCTTTGTCTTCAGTTTGCGCACTGGAAAGAATAGCTTTTTGTAATAGTATGGAGAAATCTGGTTGATTTAAAGAGTCTTCTATAACCTTTTTCTGTTGCTCTCCTTGTTCTTCAAGTGTTTTTACTCTTTGTGCAAGCTCTGCTAGGAAATCTAAAGAGTTTTGCTCTGCTTTGGCTATCGCTTTTGGTTTATGGTCTTTAAAATAGCTATGAATCCAGTTTTTACCTAAATCCCAAACTTCTTTTGTAAATGCTCCAGTTGCTCCTCCAATAGCTGCACCTATAGCAATTGACACTGGGTCTACCATATTCTATTGCTCCATTATGTCATCATAATGTTTATAGTTAATTATACAACAAAGTAGGTTATTATCACCCAAAGGTTTGACATGCTAGGGAACTCCAAGGACACCATACCAATTAGGCCTACTACAAATTAGGTATTATGTCTCCAGAATACCCTTCCCACTAGGAAGCGAGAGCAAGGTTCCCAGACTTTAGATTGCTTGGTCTGGGTTAATGTTCGTTGCATGGCTTATGCTATGATAAGCTAAAAACAGATAAATAGACAAGCGGAAATGTAACTAATCCTCGAAGGGGGATTGAAAGCAGAAATATGTGACTTGGTCAACAAAGAATTAACTGAGACATATGGATACTAGTTATTGGATTTCTTTGTTAGCGTTAGTACCAATTGCTTATGCGATTTACAGGTATTTCGATGTTCCCAAAATATGCATGAGTTTTGGCTATAATATTATCCATTGTTTAATTAACGCCCCATCGGGAAGACCATTTACACACACCTTGAATGTGGCTAACCAATCTGGTAAAGATGCTATAGTTGAGAGAGTCGAGGTTCTTGTTGAAAAACATAGTGATATAAAGAGAATTTATGGAGATTGGGAATTTCATAATGCCGTTTTGAATTTAAGATATAGGGAAAAATTCATTAAAGGAAAAGCGTTCTATTACTACGAGAGAGATATTGCCAACCAGCTGAATGCTAATGATGTAATAGGGTACCTTTTTCGTGTTCCAAGTTTTGCAGGTGTATCTCTTAATGATCTAGAGATTCATGTTGTTCTAACTGTTCGATTCAAAGAAATAAGAGGTTTAAGTGAGGTGTTGGGGATAAGGCCTCGTTCAAAAAAGTACAAGATCAGATTTCATCCTGAGCCAAAGTAATGTTATCGATCTCCAGGGACACCATACCAATTGGGCCTACTACAAATCAGGTATCATGTCCCCAGAATAATCTAGCTAGCATCCTTATGTTCACTTACAATCCTGCTAATAGTATAATAAGCTATAGTTGATATATGAGAGAAACATGAAAAATCACATTATAGCCATTGGAATTTCGAGTTATCAAACTGTTCGTCCTCTAAGTTATGCAGCCAAAGATGCGAAAGACTTTTACTATTTATTTACAAACAATATAGGGGCTATTGGATATAGCAGACTTCTAATTGATACAGAAGCAACTCTAGCTACAATAAGAAGTTCATTAGGTGCTGAGCTTGAGCAACTTGTAGGAACTGAGGATACGTTGTTTTTCTTTTTTTCTGGTCACGGAGCGACAGCTGTAAGCCAGGATAGTGAAGGGTACTCTAACTATCTACTTCCTTTTGACGCTTCTGATGATATTCCAAGCACTTCTATATCTATTGAGTATATACGAGATAGGTTGTCAAGAGTCGTGTGTAAAAATAAATTGATAATCGTCGATTCATGTTTTAGCGGTTCAATAAATTCAAAAGCCTATACTCAAATCAATCTTAAGTCCGCAAAGCCAATAAAGACCTTCGAGAACACAATATCAGGTAGGGGACAAATAACGTTTACTGCAAGCAAAGAGGATGAAGAAGCAATCGAAGACCTGGAGTTTCAGAATGGTTTGTTCACCTACTACTTTTTAGAGGAACTTCAAAATAGCAGCCATGGTGAAAATATTCCTATCCTTTCACTACATGCTCCAGTTATTGAGAATGTCATGAAGAGGGCAAAAGAGAAGTATAGTTTCAGGCAAACTCCAACGTTTCGGGGAGAACTAGAGGGAGTTATTTATTTACCTTTGTTCAAGAAAAGGATCAGAATTCCACCCGAAGAAATCGAAATACCAACTCACCCCGAACTACAGGAAGCCACAGTTCCCTCTGTCGAGATTGTGATTGAGGATGAGAAGGTTAAAGAAGATGTGAATAGACTTGCTAAGCTTGTTGTAGGAGGAACAGGTGGTGACGAGATTTGTAACATTGAGGTACGGAGGTTATTAGTATCTCTAATAGAATCCTTGCGGAAGGATTATGAGGGAATCTTTAATGAGGTCGGAGATGATGTGTCAAAGATCCCAGAATCGATAGCTAAATTGGAATCTAGCAGTTATTATTTGCAACTAATGGGTTGTGTTATTTCGTGTTTTGGTAATCAAAAGCAGATGGAAAGTTATGCGGAAAAGGTAGGGGAAATACTCAGATTTGGTGAACGTAGATCAGGACTTGTCGCTCTAATCGACATGCCTGAAATCGTGTTAGTCAATATTGTCTATCTTATCGGGATAACTTGTCTAATCTTTGAAAAGTTGGAGTTGTTCGGTAATTTCTTAGCCACAAAAATATACGATGCTAAGAGTTCTCAATATATAGAGTTGTACAAACGGTACGACATTCACTATTGTTCTTCATTAGGGGGAAAGGCAACAACTGTAGGAGATCATATTCAGAGCAATCTTGAAAATAATAATTGGCTGACCTCTCTATGCCCAGAAGTGGAAGGCAAAAAAATAGAATATCGGTTGTATGTGAATTTTTTACTCGGAGCGTATTGCTATTCACATAATATAAAACTATTCCCTGACTATGGTCGCTTCTATGGTAGTAGAATAATGCCATTGGTTGCTAGAATTAGAGACGATTTGACATTTAGACATAGGGTCGGAGGTTTTCTCTGGAAGGAAGAAGGCCAAGTTGTTGATTTTCTAAAAGAATATATAGGCAAGGCAGTTTATCAAGGATCGGAATTTTGGTGGCATTCTATTGGACATGATGTATTTAATGGCAAGATAGATTTCTTATGATGAAAGCATTAGTGCAGCGGGTTTCCAGAGCCTCAGTGAGCGTGAATGACAAGACAATAGGCAAGATTGGGCCGGGGCTGGTAGTTTTTCTGGGCGTTGCTCAAGGCGATTCGAAGGAAGACGCCAGTTACCTGGCAAACAAAGTGGTTAACCTGCGTATTTTTGCCGACGAGGCAAGCAAGTTTGCTCTCTCAGCGCTGGAAACAGGGGGAGATATTTTAATAATAAGCCAATTTACTCTTCTGGCTGATTCACGCAAAGGGAGACGACCCAGCTTCACCGAGGCCGCCCCGCCGGACCTGGCCGAGGAATTATATGAGTTTTTTGTGGAGCAAGTTCGCTCCACAGGACTTAAGGTGGAAACAGGGCTTTTTCAGGAGCATATGCTGGTGGAAATCCATAATGATGGGCCGGTCACCATATCGCTGGAAAGCAAGAACAAATAAAAGTCAAAAGTCAAAATGCAAAAAGCAAAATGACAGATCAAAAGTAAAAAATCTAAATTCTAAATAAGTGAGCGTCCAGTGCTTCACGATTGTACACAATATCAAATGTCCAAAATCCAAAATATTTCTCCCCCCTAGTGGAAGAGGCTAGAGGAATGAGGAGGCCCCGCTGCAACTTGTTGCAATAATTTTGCTTTCTTGTTATAATGCCCTCCGGCAATGAGCTGCCACTTAACTCTTCAGGAAAAGGGACATCGCTTAACTCCCCAGCGCATGCTTATTATTGAGGCACTTCATAATGCCGACAAGCACATCAGCGCTGAAGAAATCTACGAGCAGTTACATAGTCGTTATCCTTATGCCAATATATCTACTGTCTATCGTACTCTGGAGCTACTGAAGAAATTAAATTTAGTTACGGAAACTGACTTTGGCGAAGGATATGTCCGCTATCATGTTGCCGAGAAGGGGCACCACCATCACCTCGTTTGCCGTAGCTGCGGCAAGGTAATAGACCTGGAGGAGTCTGCACTATATCCGTTAAAAGACACCTTGCTTCAGGAATACGGCTTTGACGCCGATTTAAGACACCTGGCTATTTCAGGAGAGTGCAGCGGGTGCCGCAGAAAAAGAGGGAAATAGAAGCATTGCTATGGATGACGTTCAAGAAAAACTGCGCATGCTGCTTGACTACTGGATTGAACATAACAGCGAGCATGAGAAGGAGTTCCGCGATTGGGCTGATAAAGTTGTCTCGTTATCCACTGAGGTAGCCCAACAGTTACGAGAAGCAGCCACCAAGATGGCTGCGGCTAGCAACGAACTAATGAAAGCAAAACAGGCTCTGCCAAAGAGCAAGGGGAGGCACTAAGATGTGTATGGCTAAACTTTATGAGGCTAAAGAAGGCGACAAGCCGATTCTGGAGGACATCGCACGCATGACAATTGCTGACCGGCGAGTAGAAGTAGAGACCCTCTTTGGAGAAAAGAAGGTTTTCCAGGGCAAGGTGCGGCAGGTAGACTTCTTAAAGTCTCAAATACAACTGGAAAAGGATTAATTTTTTTGCCTGATAATTGCAATTAGTTGCAATAAGACGGAGCGTTAAGATGACAGAAAAGGGTGGTAAAGATTTGCCCAGAATGAAGATAAGGCCTGTGGGGATAGTGAAAAACCAGATAAAAGAGCCCAGCTTGGTTGTTAAGTGGCGTGACTTAGAGTGGAAGGGAGTATTAGAGGATGCGAGGAAAGAGCAAAGCGTGATATCGGAGATTTTGATATCCGATGACTTCACCGGTATTCTCGATGGGATAGAGGATTTCTCTCACATTCTTGTCCTCTACTGGGCTCATTTGGCTTCAGAAGAAGACCGTTCTCTTATCAAAGCTCATCCTATGGGCAGAAAAGACCTGCCAGAGGTAGGCATTTTTGCTACTTGTAGCCCTGTCCGACCTAACCCCATCTGTGTGTCGGCAGTTCCCTTGCTTGAGCGAAACGGGAATCTTCTGAAGGTAAAATGCCTGGATGCTATTGATGGCAGTCCTGTGATTGATATTAAGCCCTATGCTCCTAGCTACTATACCATAAGGGAAGTGAAAGTAAGCAAATGGATGGAACAAATAGAGAGTGAATTTGCCCAGGCTTCAGAAAACAAGCACTAAACTATTGATTGATTAAGGAGGTTCTATGAATAGAAAGCTTGTACCAGTCGTTCTAGCAGTACTTCTTTTGGCAAGTTTATTTACGCTCTTATCCTGTACCCAACAATCAACTGACATCATGGCCGGGAGCTCGCTTATCACCAACATTATTCAGGATGTAGCTGACGGCAAAGTGGAAACGCGCACCCTTATACCGCCAGGCGTGTGTCCGGGACACTACGATGTAAAGCCAAGCGATATTGTGGCACTGGCCAATAGCAAAGCCCTTTTTATCCACGATTACCAGGAGAATTTCGAAAATATCACTGGACTGATTGAAGCTGCAGAAAACCCCGACCTTATTATCACGGTTCTTAATGTTACAGGCAACTGGATGACTCCTCCGGTCCAGGCTGAGGCAGTAGACAAAATTGCTCAAGCCCTGGGCGAGATAGACCCGGAGAATGCCGCATATTATGAGGAGAAAGCTACAGAAAGGGCGCAAGCTATCCTAGCTAAGGGCGAAGAAGTAGAAGATAGATTGCTGGAAGCCGAGGTAGATGGGGTAAAGGTAATCTGCGCTGAGATGCAAGCAGGATTCGTGCAGTGGGCCGGGTTTGATATCGTGGCTACCTTCGGCCGGCCTGAAGACTTAAGCCTGTTGCAAATGGAAGCACTGGTAACTGAAGCTCAAGAAGCTGGGGTAGCTTTGATCATCGATAACCTCCAGAGCGGTTCCGCGACGCTAGGCGCATCTATCGAACAGGATGTTGAAGCCATTCCGGTAACTATATCTAACTTCCCCGGCGGCTTCGAGAACACCGAAACCTGGGAGAAGGCAATAGATAAGAACGTTGATTTACTGCTGGAAGCTTTGAATGAATGGGAGGAACAATATGGATAACACAGTCATCAAGATTCAAGACGCTGTAGTTTCCTACAGAGAAGATGTAGCTTTACAGGGCGTGTCTCTGGAGGTAAGGAAAGGAGAATTCATTGGCATTATCGGACCTAACGGCGCCGGCAAAACTACCTTACTCACAATAGTGAATGGGCTGGGCAAACTGGTGCATGGACAAGCCTGGGTACTGGGTTCGCGGCTAAATGGGAGAAATAGCATCAATCTAAGAAAGCGCATAGGTTATGTGGCCCAGGTAGAGCGTATCGACCCCAGGTTGCCCATCAATGTTAGAGAGACGGTAATGGTCGGCTGCTACGGCCGCCTGGGACTGTGCCGCCGGCCGATGCGGGCCCAATGGGAGAGAGTTGACGAGGTATTGGAAATGGTAGGCATAGCTCATTTATCCGAACGCCCGATAGGACACCTATCCGGAGGCGAATACCAGAGGGCAGCCATTGCTCGAGCTTTGGTGCAGCAGCCTGAGATATTTCTTCTCGATGAGCCGACAGCATCCATAGACCAGAAAGCTCAGCGTGAAATCTTGAGCCTGATACAGCTCATTCACAAGGAGTATCATACGACCACGCTATTTGTCACCCACGACCTCAGGATGCTGCCATCCATTTGCCAGCGACTGATTCTAATGAAGGATGGCAAGATATGGCAGCAAGGCAGCCCGCAGTCAATGCTCAGGGAAGAGGTGCTGACTCAGCTTTTCGGAGCTCCGGTGCCAGTACCGGCTGAGATTACGTCACTTCAGACGTAAGGACAGGTGATGGAATGGACTTGTCTATTTTTCAATACCATTTCATGCAAAACGCCATTCTGGCCGGGTTACTCGGCGGCATAACCTGTTCTGTCGTGGGCGTCTTCGTCGTTACCATGCATCTCTCCTTTATCGGGGTATGCATTGCCCATGCTGCTTTTGCCGGGGCGCTTCTCGGCCTCTGGCTGGGATTCAACCCCTTGATTGGTGCCTTGCTCTTCAGCCTGGCCTCAGCAGCCATTATCGGGCCCGTGGCTGACCGCGGGGAATTAAATCCCGATACTTCCATAGGCATTGTTTTCTCCCTGATGCTGGGACTTGCTTTCCTTTTCATGGGCCTGATGCAAGGGGCCAGAACCGAAGCCTTAAATTTATTCTGGGGGAGTATATTGACCGTTACGCAACAGGACCTCATCTTTTTAGCCGCTATAACAGGCGTAATAGTTGGGCTGGTGGTCGTTTTCTATAAGGAAATTCAAGCAGTGATTTGCCATCGGGAGGTAGCTCTAGCCGTGGGCATACCGGCGACAATTGTTTTCTACGGCTTGTTGTTTTCCACCGGGGTGACTATAACTGCCTCGTTGCAAAGTATTGGCGGTTTGCTTATCTATTGCCTTATTCTCAATCCCGCAGCCGCTGCCTATCAACTTACTTATAGCTTAAAGCGGATGCTCCTTATCGCTGTTGCTTTTGGTGTTATTTCATGCTGGGCTGGGCTCGCAGCCTCATATTTGCTTGCCATTCCCTCAGGTGCTGCCATAGTGATAACTTCTGCTATTATCTTCGGCCTGGCAACGGCATTCTCTCCTAAGAGAAAAGTGAAGAGATGGCAGCAAGTTCCGTTAGCAGGTTAGCTATGCAACTCCAAGAATATTTCGATCAACTAGCCCCAACCTGGGATAAAGAGCTTACCGGAGAGAGGTTGAAGTGTCTTAGCAATATCGTCAAGGAATTAGGCATTGAACCTGGATATTGTGTGCTCGATGTTGGCAGCGGTACAGGCGTCCTTTTACCCTTTCTAATCGCAGAGCTGGGTGATGAGGGAAAAATTGTCGCCCTGGATTTTTCAGCGGAGATGCTAGGTCAAGCGAAAGTCAAAAACTTCCAGCCTATAGTTGGTTTTGCTCAAGCTGATGTTCTCGCCATTCCCCTGGCTGATAATTCTGTGGATCTGGCCATGTGTAACAGTGTCTTTCCTCATTTTGACGATAAAGCCAGGGCATTGAAGGAAATAGCCAGGGTGCTCAGGAATAATGGCCGGCTGGTCATCTGCCATACCATGAGCCGGGCTATGATTAACCAACTTCATCAATCCATCGGTGGTGTGGTCGCCAATGCTCTTCTGCCACCCGAATTTCAGCTAAAAGAGCTGACAAAGCAAGCTGGTTTGAAGGTAACTCACTTCGAGGATGGCCCGGAACGGTATCTGGTTATTGCTGAGAAGAGCGCCCGCTAATGTTTAAATAATAATCGTCTATGATTCCTTGATCATTGAGCTTCAAGCTCAAGACTAATATCTAGAGCCCTGGCGGAGTGGGTAAGGGCGCCAATGGAAATAAAATCAACGCCGTTTTCAGCTACAGCCCGAACGTTATCCAGCGTAATTCCACCCGAGGCTTCAATTAAAGCACGGCCGTTAATAGATTTTACCGCCTTACGCATATCCTCGAGATTCATATTGTCAAGCATAACGATATCCGCCCCAGCCTCAACAGCTTCTAAAGCTTCGGGCACAGTCCCGATCTCCACTTCGACTTTCAGACGCTGTGGAGCATTTTGCCTTGCTTTGGCTATAATCTCCTTGATATTCAATCCCTGGCTGCGGAGCGCCACCAGATGATTATCCTTAATGAGTATGCCATCGCCTAAATTCATACGGTGATTTCCACCACCACCTACCCTGACGGCATACTTTTCCAGCGACCTCAAGCCCGGGGTGGTTTTTCTGGTATCCATAATACGCACCGGCAATCCTTCAACTCTTGCCACGTAACGATTGGTCTCCGAGGCAATGCCACCCAAGCGCTGGAGAAAATTTAGGGCTACCCTCTCCGCTTTGAGAATGCTGGCAATGCTGCCCGACACTTTGGCCACTTTACTGCCCGGCTTAACTCTAGCCCCGTCTTCTAGAAGAATCTCCACCTTTAACTCTGGATCAACCCGATGGAAAACCTGATTGGCCGCTTCTGTGCCAGCCAGGATGCCTTCCTTCTTAGCCACAATAGAGCCAGTCCCTTGCTGGTCGCCGGGTATTAAAGCCTCAGTAGTAACATCACCCTTACCAAGGTCCTCAGCTAAGGCGCGGTCGATAATTTCTTCAATCTGGAGTTTACTTGATGACATTTTTCCTAAAAACGATATGCCGCTGCCATTCTGGCGAAGTCTGTGGGAAATCTGTGCGAAAGTGAGCGCCACGACTTTCTTTGCGGAGTAAAGCGGCCTCAGTCACGAGCCTGGCACATAATACCAAATTATTTAGTTCATAGGAGGGGCGGTCACTGGGTTGAGACAGGAGGCTTTCCCAGGTGGCCAAAATGCTTGCCGCCTCTTCGAGGCTTTTGCCAGAACGGATGATTCCTACTTTGTCCCACATGAGGGACTGCAGGTTGGGCAGATTAAGCGGTGGGGCATTGGATGACGGCTCACGATTGGGGAGAGAGTGGTGACGGCTGGCGGCTGTCGGCTGACCGCTTTCAGAAGAGGTGGCTATTTCAGTCCTTTGCATTACCCTCTTGCTAAAAACAACTGATTCAAGCAGGGAATTTGATGCCAGCCTGTTAGCACCATGCACTCCAGTGCAGGCGGTCTCGCCAGCAGCAAATAGCCCTGGGATATTTGTCTCTCCCCAATTATTGACCTTCACCCCTCCCATAAGGTAGTGAGCGGCGGGGGCGACGGGGATAAGCCCTTTGGTGATATCCAGGCCATGGTCCCGACAAAAGCGATATATTTGGGGGAAGCGGGTGGTAATTAACCGAGGTGACAAATGGGTAGCGTCCAGAAAAACTCTAGCGCTGTGGGTTTTCTCCATCTCGTAGACGATGCTGCGGGCCACTATATCCCTCGGCGCCAGCTCGGCCTCGGCAACATAATCTGGCATGAAGCGATGGCCTTCCACATTTCTGAGTATGCCACCCTCCCCCCTGACCGCTTCGGAGATGAGGAAGGGAGCTACTCCGGGCAGGCGAAGAACAGTGGGATGAAACTGGAAAAATTCTATATCGCTTATTTCGGCACCGGCTTCAAAAGCCAAAGCTATCCCGTCGCCAGTAACCACATCGGAGTTAGTGGTATATTTAAACAACTTCCCAGCACCACCAGTAGCTAAGATGAGAAACTGGCAGCCATACTCTTCCACAGAGCCAGTTCGGCAATCGAGAGACCTTACGCCAGTTACCTTTCCATTCTGGACTAAAATTTCGCTGGCCAGGCAATTTTCCAAGATTTTGGTAGGAGTGGAGCGCACATGGCGACTTAAGGTAACCTCGATGTGTTCCCCGGTGGCATCTCCGCCGGCATGCATAATGCGCGGCACACTATGAGCTGCCTCTCTGGTCAAGGTAATTTCACCGTCCAAAGTGTCAAATGGCACTCCAGATTTGATTAAATCAGCAATGCAATCGGCAGCCTCATCGGTCAAAATACGCACTGCCGCGGCATCACACAGGCCATCTCCGGCAGCTATAGTGTCTTTGAAGTGGAGCTCGGGAGAATCATCTTTGGCCATGGCAACAGCAATGCCACCTTGAGCATATTTGGTGTTGCAGTCATCTATGCTCCCCTTAGTCAGGATAAGGACGCTGCCCTGTTCTATAGCAAGCAAGGCAATATAAAGCCCAGCAATGCCACTGCCAACTATAATATAGTCGTAGTGATTCATTTACTCTACCTCCCCTTCGTCAAGAGGGAAACACAAGTGCAGAGTCTCACAAAGACTGAACAGGTTTCAAAAACGCATCACGTTCCCAACTTGTCTGATGGTGACCACTTGATGCCTCAAGCTCCTGATGTCAGAATGTTCCCCCACCACTTTCCCCAACCTCTTGTTTGCCAAGTATACTGCTTCTGGCAACCCTCATTGTTGCTCCTGACTCTATCTTCAGAATTACAGTATCTTCACCAAGACTTTCAATTTGTCCATAAATCCCGCCAGCTATAATCACCTTGTCTCCCGCTCTTAGTTCCTTCGTCATTTCCTCGTGTTGTTTTTGTTGCTTCTGCCTCGGCCTGATCATCAAGAAATACATCAGGGCAAAAATTGCTACCAAAAAGATAACCATTCCCCATATTCCTAGACCTTCTTCTGGCATGTACCCTCCTTTAATTAATTATTTTTTTAACCTCGCCTCTCAGCGACCAGGGACTTGTTTTCTCAATCTGGATTTTTGCTAATTGGCCCAGCCAGTCGCCAGCATCTTCAAAGAATACCAGCTTATTACTCCGGGTGCGCCCAAACCATTTCCCCTTCTTCCTGCCTTCTACCAGCACCTCCATCTGCCTGCCTTGAAGTTGTGAGTTAATCTCGCTAGCTATAGCCGCTTGGAGCTCTTCAATCTTATTGAGCCTTTCCTTCTTTACCTCCGAAGGAATGTTATCTTGATATTCCCGCCAGGCAATAGTGCCAGGGCGAGGAGAATAAGCTGCCACATGAACAACATCAAACCTCATTTCCTTGACCAGAGATAGGCTGTGCTCAAATTGCTCTTCTGTTTCTCCAGGAAAGCCAACGATTATATCTGTGCTCAGAGATATTTGAGGGATCTTGCGGCGAATGGTGTGAACAAGTTCTTTATATCGTTCCACAGTATACCCTCGCCTCATAGTCCTCAGTATATCATCATCACCAGCTTGAACAGGCAGCTCCAGATGCTCACAAACTTTGTTTAGAGAAGCTACAGTGTCAATGAGCTTCAGGCTTATATCCTTGGGATGATTTGTCAGAAAGCGAATCCTGGTAAGGTCATCTATGCTGCTTAATTCGTTCAGCAAATCAGCAAGGTCGAGATGCCCGGTCAAATCGTGTCCGTAAGAATCAACATTCTGCCCCAACAAAGTTACCTCTTTTATGCCTCGTCTTACTAGCTCTTCCACCTCGCAGACTATTTCCCCCAGAGGGCGACTCACCTCCCTTCCCCTCCTGTAGGGGACAATGCAATATGAGCAAAAATTATCACAGCCCTGGATGATGGGGATAAAAGCGCATGGCGAGGGAATTGTGGAGAGACTTGCTTCTTGTTCAATAAATACGCCGCGCCTCTCATTCCAGGCAATTAGCTCAGGGTAATCACCAGGCTTAAATAGTAAGTCAACGTGAGGAAACCGTCTCTTCAATTCTTGGGTGTCGGAATCGACCAAACATCCAGTAACAAGTATCTGGAGATTGGGATGTTTATTTTTTAGGCCTTTCAATAAACCCAGGGTGCCTAAAACCTTATTCTCAGCGCTTTGTCTTACCACGCATGTATTGAGAATCACTAAATCGGCATTGGAGAAAGAAGTCGCTGCCCGATGGCCAACAGAATCTAAGTAGCCAGCTATTTGCTGGGATTCTGCCTTATTCATCTGGCAGCCGATAGTCCAAATAAAATAGCGCAGCATAATGCTATTGCCTTCCTCCTTGTGTTGGTTGTAAGGCTGTTTAATTTTGATTTCGTGTTCAATTAATGAAGATGAACTCATTTCTCTTCGGTTTCCACCAATTATAATTTAAAATACCTAATTTAGGAAAACCAGAGTCTTTTCCAATATAAGATAGGCTTGGAGGAGTGTCGATTTCTAACACAAGGTGAGCCTGAGAGATTAAGGTAACTCGTTTACGGTTAGGACATACGACTAATTATGGACGACAGACAATTACATTTGAAACTACCAAATTTCTAAAGCTGAATTTTAAACACCCCCTGATTTGGCCAAGAATTTAGCTTGTAAAGCAACTTCTAAATTATCCCCTTTTGTTTCAGCTCCTTTAGCTTGGACGGTCCCCACCCTAGATACTTGAGATAGATATGCTCATTATCATAGCCTACCGGTCGGCATACCCACTTTGTTCGTATTGGACTTTCTGTCATCTTGTGTTGCGCCTGAGCTACGATAAGCTCTCCGTAGACAGGGTCTTGAGTTGGGATGAAGATGCCTCTATCCAACCAGTTGGCATCTTTCATGGCCTCCTCAGGGGAACAAACTGGGGCCACCACTGGAGTAATGGGCGCCAGACGCCCCTTCTGGGCATATTCGATGGACATCCTTACGAGTTCTTCATTGGTGTACTTGCGCGTCTCCTCAAAGATCAAAGGTGCCCATTTTAATTGCTCCTCTTTCTGCATAAAAGGTGCAAGGCTGGTCCAGCTTGCGGCATCCCACTCATCCCATTTTCCCACCATGTCGGCAAAGGCTTGCCACATCTCCAGCCTCAAGCCACCCAAGAAAACAGCGCCATCCTTGGTCGGCGCGAAGCAGTAGAGAAAGGCGCAGACGTCCAAGTTGCCAAACCGCTCACTAATAATTCCCGTGTCGTAATACCACAGCGCCGCATAGTCATCTAAACGGGCATAAGCCTCACCACTGGCCACATCCAAGGCTTGCCCCTCTCCAGTTATTCCTCTCCAGTACAAAGCAGCCAGAATGCCAACCGCCACAAATGTCCCCGCTACAGACCAAGCTATCCAAGGGCCAGCCTTGGTGGGAACTGCCCAAGGGCATTCATTGTAGCTCTTGTCCTCGGGCATAACTTCTCCTGTGCCTGACTGTATCCCCGACCTGGCCTGAGCTATATTATCGTAGTCTGGCATTTGGCTCTGGCTCATAGGTCCAAACTGTCCGTAGCCTGTTATGGAAGCAAATATCAGCCTTGGGTTGATTTCTTTCAGCTGCTCATAACCAATACCCCACTCATCCATAGTGCCTGGTCTATAGGTCTCTATGAGTACATCAACTTGTGTGACTAAACCTTTAAGTATCTTCCTCCCTTCGGGTCTACTAAGGTCAAGGGTTATATGAAATTTGTTCCTGCCCTCGGTTATATAGTTAAGGCCCTCACCCTTATACAGCATGCCGTAAGGGGTGCAGATTCTAAGGAAATCGCCCTCTGGAGGTTCTATTCTCAAAACCTCAGCACCAAACTCGGCTAAAAGCGAAGAGCACTGGCAGCCGGCGAAACTTTTGTAGCTTAGATCCAACACGGTTATATCATCCAAAGCTTCGCGCTTTGTATGAGCAATCCGGGGATCATCTCTTTCCCTTACCCAGTCTGACCAACTCTGCTGTTTCATCTTGGATATTCTTGCCGCCTTTTTCATTGCCGCTAGCGAAACAAAGCTCAGTCCCTAGCCATGATTATCCCAGCTTTGCCGTCCCACTGAGGTGGCGGTCGGCATCCCTGTATATCCGCCCATTTGCCTAGGATGCCACACCGATATAACTCCTTAATCTCGTCTTCACTCTTACCCAGGCGATATTTCATTATATATTCGTTATCAAAGCCGACTGGCCTCAAGGACCACTTGACTTTAGGTGGGCTCTCGGACATCATCACAGGAAATTCATATTCGACATAGGGACCAAGAACAGGATCATCGATTTTGGTCATAAAGCCTCGCTCCCGGAAGTGAGCATCCTCCACGACATCCTTGCTACTATACACGCGAGATGCAGCAAACCCATGTCGCTCAGCTGACTCTTCAACCTCTTCAGGTCTCTTGGTTCTGACCCAAGCAGCAATGATTTCGAGGAGTGCAGTGGCATTTTTTTCCTTTAGTCGGGTCAAGTGGTCTTTAAATCTGGGGTCTTCAGCCAGCTCCGGCTTGCCCATAGCGGTACACAGTCCCTTAAACTCCTCCGGAGCCGGTGCTGCAATAGCCACGAAAGTATCATCAGCGCAGCGGAATGTATCGGCAGGACAGATGGATACATCCCTGTTTCCGGTGGGCATGGCCACTTTACCGGTAATTTGCTGGTAAGGCCAGATCCACGACATTGTGCGCATGATATTCTCGGTTTGTGACAATTCGATGTATTGTCCTTTGCCTGTCCTGGCCCGATAATGAAGGGCTGCCAGCACTGCCATTTCACCCATCAAGGCACCGTAAGTGTCACAGACATACAGCCGGCTCTTTAGAGGTGGCCGGCCGGGAAAACTCGACATCCAAGCATAGCCGGAAAATGCTTGGGCAGCACCATCGTTGGAGGGCCTGTTCTCTTCAGCATATTGCCCCCACTGTCCAAAGCCATTCTTTGAGATATAAATAATACTTGGATTAATTTCCTTGAGCTGTCGGTAGCCTACGTTCCATTTTTCCATCACACCCGGTCTCATATTATCCTCTACAATGTCAGATTTAGCTGCCAGTTCGCAGAATATCTTCTGCGCTTCTGGTTTATGCAAATCTAGCCCCAGCCAGTATTTGTTGGTGTTGATATGCACCGCTGCTGGTGCCTGATCCCTAAAAGAGTGACCAAAGGGAACCATCTGACGAACTGTGTCACCCGTGGGTGGTAATTCGCACTTAATGACCTCAGCGCCCATCGCTCCGAGAAAGGCTGGCCCTGCCGGACCAAGTAGAATAGTGCAAGCCTCGAGCACTCGTATACCCTTTAGAGGGGATGGTTTGAAATATTTATTTTCCCTGTAATTTTTCCACGTCTCTTGTGCCATAACAGTCTGTTCTCCTCCTTTCCCTTCACTTTGTCTCGCTGCCCAATAGAACTCGAATTGTTTGAATTGAGATTACCGTCTCAATATCTCTATATCTCCACATGGTAACCGGTTAGCTTTCCAAAATTGTAATTTGTATTTTATCGACCCCCCCGTATTTGTCAATAAGTCACATTCTGCAATTTCGTGACATCAGTCAGGACTATTTACTCCCATTTTATATAGGTTGATTAATTACTCGAGCCTCCAACCGAGTCTTGAGTATAAGACCGTACCGACAAGGAGAAGTGCAAAAGAAAGAGCTACAGTGAGAGCTATCTGGCCGGAAGTTAAAGGATTATACGCAACCATATCTGGTCCGGCCAGTAAGTGTACGATTGATGCCTGTGCTGAGGAAATGGGATAGACTCGAGCAAATGTCTGAAGTGGCACCGGCAGACCCTCGTATGGAACAAATAGGCCTGATATCGCAGATGTTATTACTGCAATGCCAACCCCTGTCATGATCGCGCCCTGAAGATTCTTAATCAATGTGCCGGCAATAAGCCCCACTCCAGCAGAGGCACAAATTACCAGAAAGACGAAGCCAATCGCCTGTGGAATCTCGACTCCAGTTCCTGTGAAACGTGCACCGACTGCGATACCAATTACTATAACCAGAGCTGCTGCCAGTAAAGAAAGGGTAATAACAGCAGAGATTCTACCAATGAAATCCTTGTAAGGTTTTATGGGCATTGATATGAGTTTGGAAAGTAAACCGTTCGCTCTATCGCCGGCAATACTGGCGGGAAGGTTGGACATGCCGGCTATCATCAACGCGAAAACCATCATTGAAATGGCAATAGAACCCTTGATATAGGGAACCACTCCTTGAGGGGCGCTACCTGTAAATGAGAAGCTTCCAATGAGTACCCAGATTATCGGCCAGGCTATGGTCCAAAACAGTGCCGCCTTCTCTCTGAGCAGCTCCTTGACTGCCTTGGTATAGGCTGCAGATATCTGCCTCAATTATCCGGTTGCCTCCTGTAAGTGCCTCTCGGTAAGTCTGAAGAAGACGTCTTCGAGGGTGGGCCTCGCCATTTCGATACGGGTCACCTTATGCCCGGCTTGGTCAAGGCTCCTTACCACATCTGCCAGTACTCTGTCGCCATTTCTTGAGTAAATCTTGTAGCCAGTCTCCGATTCTGCTACCTTTCCATTGATGCTATAACCCTTTAAAACTGAGAGCACACTATCAGTCTTCACAGCCATCTCCACGGTTATCACATCCTCGACAGCATGTTTCCTCTTGAGCTCATCAGGAGTGCCTTCGGCTATCATTTTACCATTGTCTATGAGACCCACTCTTGAGGCTAGCTCGGCGTCACTCCCGATATGAGTAATCAGGATAATACTGGTTTTCTTGTCCATAATCTCTTGAATCATACTGAAAAAGGTTCTTCTGGCAGCGGGGTCGAGTCCAGTCGTCGGCTCATCCAGGATAAGGACCTTTATACCAGGGAAAATTACTGTCGCAACTTCTAACCTTTTTCTCATCCCACCAGAGTACTTGGCGACTCTCTTATCTGCTTCTTCAGAAAGCCCAACGTTTTTTAGCATTTCAACCACCAGCTGATTTGCCTGATTCCGGGAATATCCCAGGAGATTAGCGAAATACACCAGGTTTTCTCTTCCTGAAAGCTTGGGCGAGGAGAAATTCTCCTGGGGCACATAGCCTATGAATTCCTTAGCCTGTGCCGGCTTATTTCCATAGACTTCAACAATACCGCTATCTTGCGTTTTCACCGCAGCAATTATTGAAGCAAGTGTAGTCTTACCAGAACCGTTTGGCCCCATCAGAGCATAGAACTCGCCTTCTGGCACATCAAGGTTAACTCCATCAAGCACACGTCGGCTATCATATGTCTTGACTAGATTCTCGACATGTATCGCAAACACTTAGAAATGCCTCGATTCTGTAATCGGATTCGGTGGAATATTCATAGAATCTCCATTGACACAGCTGAGAAGTATTATACCTCGTGAGTCGACTTATGTATATAGACAGTTGTTACGAGATCTGGGACGTGGTGGAAAGTGAGGAGTGAAAGTAAGCTCAGTGCAGAACTCAAGAAATAGGGACTTTGGGGTGGTGTGATATAGTGTGCGAAAATATGTACCTTGGACCGACTGGCTAATGCCAGCTATAGGTATTTTCTCTCCTTTATCCCAGAATCTTCTCTGCCTCTTCCCTATAAGCATCCATGACGTAAGGAATGCCAGAAATCTTTGCTGCCTCTTCTGTCAATGCCATGAGGTCCTTTCGGGAGATTGTGGAAAGGTTGAAGTTCCTACTGCCGGCCATCAATTGTTGCAGCCCTATTTTAATTTTTTGGCAGAATGTATATATACCAATTGCACCGAGTGGCATGTCCTCAATTTCCTTACCATACTTGTCTTTTAAAGTATCATAGGTGACAAAGATTTCCTCTGGAGTGTTACCATATTTGGAAACTGTCTTCGGCAACTTGTTGTCTTTGATCCATTGTCCAATATTCTTTCCAACCATACCTGGAATCATCAATGCCCTACCCATGCAAACCGCCTTCACATACGGAGCCCCCATAGCAATTGCCTTAAATATACCAGCTTCCTCGGAGAATCCGCCAGCCATAGCTAGATCCGGAACCCTCAGTCCCTTGCTGGCCAGTTTTTCAGCGAACTGGTAGGCAAGAGCTTGCAGGTAGAAAGTCGGGATGCCCCACTCGTTCATCATCGACCACGGGCTCATTCCAGTTCCACCAGGAGCGCCATCTATTGTAATGAGGTCGATCTTCGCTTCTGAACCATAGCGCAGCGCCATAGCAAGCTCTATTGCAGAATAAGCTCCGGTCTTGAGTGTGATTCTCTTAAATCCGAGTTTGCGAAGACGCTCTACCTCTCCTAGGAATGCCTCCTTGGTAACAAAGCCCAGGCGCGAATGGCGCTCGAATTCCTTGATTGCCCCGGCTTTGTGTGCCGCTTGAATGTCGGAACTTGTTGGATCAGGGGTAACGATGTAGCCTCTTTTCTTAAGCTCCAAGGCTCTTTCAAGTGAAGTAACCCGTATCTCCCCACCAATACACTTTGCGCCCTGCCCCCATTTCAACTCAATGGTATCAAGGTTATGTTTTTCCAACACGTATTCAGCTACACCAAACCTCGTGTCTTCCACATTCATCTGGACGAGAATTTCCCCGTAACCCTCGTAATATTTCCTATAAGCTTCCATACGGCGATCCATCTCCGGGGACTTCTTGATCTTGCCATTACTATGCAGTTCAAGTCCAGGGTCGATTCCACACACGTTCTCACCACATACCACCGTAATACCGGAAATAGCAGCCCCAATGGCAAAATGCTCCCAGTTCTTTCGGGCTATGTCCGTGGAACCCAATGCGCCAGTGAAAACGGGTATCCGCATCTTGACCTTTTTATCCCAACCATACTCTGTCTCAGTATCAACATCGGGGAAGAGTGCTGTATCAGGGCCAGCTTCAACTCCTTCGGGCAATCCTCTTGCTCCAATCGCGTATCCTTGAATATTGAGGTGGGAGTAATCGACTGGATAGTTCTTGTCGGCACCAGCAACTGTTTCCCCAAAAGGCCCCGGATAGATAACCTCTCGACCTCGAAACGAAGCCAACCAAGCCTCACAACGTCCTGTGCACCCATCAAGGCATGTTGTGCAAAGGCCGGACATGGGTACGACATTTTTCGAGCGATTAACAGTTCCTGTTGCTTCATTGGCGTTTGGTCGTCTTAAGTTCACAGTTCTAACCTCCCTTATTTTTTATTGATTTCCTTATTCGTTTAACATTTTGCTGAAGTTGCCTACATTTTTACAGTCAACCCTTTGGCTTTGAGATACTCCTGCACTTCCCTAATAGAGATCTCACCGAAGTGAAACACGGAAGCCGCAAGGACAGCTGAGGCCTTGCCGATAGCTATCCCTTCGTAGAAATGTTTCAACTTTCCTGCTCCACCCGAAGCAATAACTGGGATGTTGACGGCTTCTGCCACAGCTCTGGTCATCTCCAGGTCATATCCTTCCTTTGTACCATCGGCATCTTTGCTGGTGAGCAGAATCTCCCCCACCCCCAGTTTCTCCACCCTCTTTGCCCAGTCAACAACGTCTATCCCTGTGGATTCACTACCACTCTTGACTACGACCTCTAATCGTGGAAGACCTGTTCCAGGGGGGTTTTTTCGCCCATCTATGGCAACAACGAGTCTATCCTTGCCAAACTTGTTCGAGGATGCTTTTATCAGCTCAGGATTTCTAACCGCAGCCGTATTTATCGAAACCTTGCTCACCCCAAGGTCAAACAAGGTCTGCATGTCCTCAAGGCTAGCGATACCGCCTCCCACGGCAAAGGGAACCGTAACCACCTCACAGACACTTTTCACCCATTCAAAACGCGTCTTTCTACTCTCCACGGTGGCGAAGATATCAAGGAATACCAATTCATCAGCTCCTTCCCGGCAATAAGCCTCCGCTGCTTCTACAGGGTCTCGAGCATCCCTCAGATTCACGAAGTTTATTCCCTTGACTACCCTGCCATCCTTCACATCTAAGCATGGTATGATTCTCACTACATTCATTTCATAACTCCCAGAACTTAGTCAGGTCTTGGTATTCCATTACGGTGCTCATAGCATGATTTTCCACTTCTATGTCGGATTCAACGGCAGCAGCTACAGAGTTAAGCCCCCCTGTGAGTATCATTCCGACCTTATTTAATTCCACAGGAACCTCACACACAGACTTGCTCACCTCGCCTATCATAAGCACTCCACCCAGATTAGCTTCTTTTAAACCAGCAACGACCTTTTCTGCTCCGGGTTGGCATATAGCCGGTATTTCTCGGAAGTTGGCTAAAATCCTTCCCTCCCCTCTTCTAGCCACTTGACCAACGCTAGTCATCTTACTGGTAATGTATATCTCTGAAGGGTCTAAGGACGAGCCTGAATATTGGATAAGCTCCACAAATCGCAAAGGTTTGTGGTCCTTAATTTGTAAAATACCACCAAATTTGGAGCTTATAGGAATGCCCGCTTTAAGCAAAGCACCATTAATTATAACGCTACAGACAGTGGCTAGCCCTATTTTACCCCGGGGCGCAATTATTTCCCCTAATTTTTCACCCTGGCGAGCTACAGCCACAAGTGCACTAACGCAAATTCCGGCCTGAAAAACTCTTTTCATAATTTCGATTGCCCTCTTAAATTGCTTCTCGGGAAAAAAGGAGACATTGACAGGAACTTTGCCTTGACGCTTATCTATGTCAAAGTCCGTTTGATAAGCCAGAAACTCAATCTTAGAAGCCACAAACCCAACCTTGTCGCTGACTAGAGCATTTTCTAATTCTTCGAGGCCTATCCGTGTAATTAATCTCCCCTCCCTTCCCTCACTCTGTGTAAACCCGCGCGCATCCATTAGTTTAAGGTGGTACCGCACCGCCCTTTCGCCTAGCTCAACCCCGTGGTCCTTCAAACTCTGCGCAATAACCCTGGCTCCAAGAGGCTCCGGCGAGTCCCTCAGAATTCTCATGATGGCGATTGTCTTTCTTTCTACGTCCTGTGTTTCGAAACCCACGGTAACACTCCAGTATGCTAGGTAATAGGAAACCGTTTTCCACAATACCAGAGTGAAGTCATACTTGTCAACTATAATCCGTTCCAATTATTTTTTCAGTATACCGATTAAGAGCTTGCTTAGCTCCGTCGTTTGGTGTATTATGAGCTTTGGCCCAGGGGATAATCCCGTGAGTCTGCGCTTGAAGCGCGATTTTAGCCATAAGAATCGATTCAGGAAATCGACAAGATATGAGGGTGGGGGTTCTCGCTCTACAGGGAACGTTCATAGAGTATATTGGCATGCTGCGACAATTGGGTGTGGAAGCCCCTCCAATTCGTCTGCCCCATGAACTCGATACACTGGATGGGCTTATTATCCCCGGCGGGGAAAGCACTACCATACTGAGGCTCATGGAGAGTTTTGGGTTGATTCAGCCCATAAGGGAGATGGCTCGAGATGGTTTAGCTATTTGGGGGACCTGTGCCGGGATGGTCTTGCTTGCCAAGAGTATCTCGAACTATGAAATGGAGACTCTAGGCCTCATGGATATGAAGATCAGTCGCAACGCCTTTGGCAGCCAGATTGATAGCTTTGAGGTAGACCTGGAGATACCGCTTGTGGGTGAAGAACCATTCCATGCTGTTTTCATTCGAGCACCGGTCATCAAAGAGGCTGAGCCAGGTGTAAAAATCCTGTCCCGTCTTCCCGATAGCACCATCGTCGCCGCCAGGCAAAATCGGCTGCTGGCCTGTGCTTTCCACCCAGAGTTCACCGATGACTTGAGGTTCCATAGCTATTTCTTGAATATGGTCGGCCAAAAACTGTCCTACAATCCTGAGGACGGAATCTTTGAAGATAGCCAGCTTGTGTCTTGAAGGATGGTAAGCTCCTGGAAATTGTAGAAAGGTAAATCTCTTGTTTCGAATTGAGGTCTCAGTAAAGGCTGGTTTTCCCGATCCAAGGGGAGACAGGCTAGAGACGGATATCCGTGACGTTGGCATCACGACTGTAAAACAGGCTAGGGTCAGCGATGTATATCTTCTGGAGGGAGAGCTGGATGAGGCGGAGGTGAGGAAAATCGGCCAGGAACTACTGGCTGACCCTGTGGTTGAGGATTTTTC
>Ga0315533_1000976_pt1 | contig 22995 bp, 19 predicted proteins | sample SalMarSW160130MG_FD_203081 | JGI IMG/M metagenome (GOLD analysis project Ga0315533, IMG submission 203081) | Salt marsh sediment microbial communities from the Plum Island Ecosystem LTER, Massachusetts, United States - Salt Marsh Sediment SW1601-30 ... | reverse complement strand
CGTTCAAGAAGCGAAGCAACTTGTTTTGTAAGTTTTTCGATAATAGCGTCTTTGCCCATAAAACTTTTATCGGACAAAAACAAACTTTTACTTCAATTATCTAAAATACTGTGAACGGAAACCAAAATTTTTATATCGACAGACCGAAGACAGAAAGATTGTTATCGTTGCTCCTGATGCCGTTAAGACCAAAGAAGGAATTGACAAGCATTATTGGGGTGGTAATGAAGTTACAAATGTGGTATGTATCAATGGCAAACTTCAGGAAGAACATATTCTTGGTGAGTTAATAAAAAAGATTAAAGTTGTGAGCAAACAAGAATCGAATCACAAATCAAAGGAAGTGATATCAGGCAAAGCAGAAAATGAGTGACGATAGTGAAAAGATAAAGCTTGACTTTATCCGGCAGATTGTTGCTGGGGACAACAAGACGGGTAAGTGGGCAGGAAAGGTCGTAACGCGGTTTCCGCCGGAGCCGAACGGCTATCTGCACATCGGCCACGCCAAGGCAATCTGCCTTAATTTCGGCATCGCCGCTGAAAACGCCGGCGGGCTGTGCAACCTGCGATTCGACGACACCAACCCAATCAAAGAAGAAGAAGAATACATCGAAGCAATTAAAGAGGATGTTCGGTGGCTCGGATTTGACTGGGGCAAGCGCCTATACTACGCCTCGGACTATTTTGAGCAGATGTACGAGTATGCCGTTCGGCTTATCAAGGCCGGTGAGGCATACGTTTGCGACTTGAGCGCCGAGCAAGTCAGAGAATACCGAGGCACATTGACGGAGCCGGGGAAGGACAGTCCCTATCGCAGCCGAAGCGTCGAGGATAACCTTGATTTGTTTGAGCGAATGAGAAAGGGAGAATTCCCTGATGGCTCACGGACGCTTCGAGCAAAAATCGATATGGCATCGCCGAACCTGAATATGCGGGACCCGGTTATGTACCGAATCCTGCACGCTGCACATCCCCGCACCGGTAATCAATGGTGTATTTATCCGACATACGACTGGGCGCACGGGCTTGAAGATTCTATCGAAGGCATAACCCATTCGATTTGCACACTGGAATTTGAAAATCATCGGCCTTTGTACGACTGGTTTCTTGACCAATTGGGCGTTCATCATTCCCAGCAAATCGAGTTTGCCCGGCTGAATCTCTCCTATACCGTGATGAGTAAGCGCAAGCTGCTTCAATTGGTTGAAGAAGGTCTGGTTAACGGCTGGGACGACCCCCGGCTGCCGACCATTTGCGGGTTACGGCGGCGCGGCTATTCGCCGACGGCCATCCGAAACTTCTGCAAGGTTATCGGCGTCAACAAGTTCAATAGCACCGTTGATATTGCGCTGTTAGAGCATTGCGTTCGTGAGGATTTGAACAGGACGTCGCCGCGAGTGATGGCTGTGCTTAGACCGTTGAAGATAGTCATCGACAACTATCCGCAGGATAAGGTCGAACAGTTAGAGGCCATAAATAATCCGGAAGACGCCGGTGCGGGGACACGGAAGGTACCGTTCTCGAAGGAACTGTATATCGAGCGAGAGGACTTTATGGAGAAGCCGGCGAAAAAGTTTTATCGTCTGTCGCCCGGCCGGGAGGTTCGGCTGCGATATGCATATTTCATTACCTGCACGGATGCGGTTAAGGCGGCTAACGGTGAGGTCGTCGAGCTGCACTGCACGTATGACCCGGCTACGCGAGGCGGTGATGCGCCGGACGGACGAAAGGTAAAGTCAACGCTGCACTGGGTATCGGCCAAACACTCGCTTGAGGCCGAAGTGCGATTATACGACCACCTGTTCACCAAGAAAAACCCTGATGACATCGAGGAAGGGGGGGATTTCAAATCGAACCTGAATCCGGACTCGCTGGAGGTTTTGACCTCGTGCCGGGTTGAGCCATCTCTGGCTGGTGCTGAGCCGTTGAGTCGATACCAGTTCGAGCGAATGGGCTATTTCTGCGTTGACCCCGACAGCTCCGAAAAGAGGCCGGTATTCAATCGGACGGTTACGTTGCGCGACCGCTGGGCCAAAATCCAGAAAGCACAGAAGACGAGATAGCTAACCGCTACCGGCCTGGTGCGACGGTCAGCATCTTGATGGATGCTATTATCATCAGGGCTATAAACACCGCCCTGACGAGGTCTCTCGGCAGCTTGTGCAGCAGCCGGCCGCCGATAAACGCCCCCACAATAGCACCGGGGATAACGGTTATTGCTATCCTCAAAGATTCTGTTATCTCGATATTGTGCTGGGGCAGCGTTATGTTCTTGTAAAAGGCGCCTATAAGGGCGATTGATGCGATAGTGGCGGCGGAATTGCTGATAGCCCTTTTCAACGGCATTTTCAAAAAGAGCTGCTGTGCCGGCACGCAGACGATTCCACCACCGATACCCACTAACCCCGCCGCTATTCCGCTTAGCAGGCCGCACAGGATAGTTAAAGGCACCGACCGGCGTGTCTTCGAGATATCGAGGCCGTCCGCTCCGCCTCGACGCTTGCCGAATCTTAAAGAGTTATAGACAATAACGTAAATCATAAAAAGCCCATAGATACGTGCCAGAAGATAGCTGTTGCCGCGGGCAAAGGCCGAGCTGTTACTGATTGCCACGCCGACTATAATCCCGAAGGCGGCGGCGGGAACCATCCACTTGATAACGTCTTTCACCAGGGCGTTGGCGTTTCTATGAACTATTGCCGCTGTAGTGCCGACGAAGAAATTACAGACCATAGCCGACCCCTGGTAGAGGTGCTGATTTTCGCCGAATGCAAATACCAGTGCGGGAATCATAACCACCGAGCCGCCGATGCCAAGCAGTCCGCCGAAAACCCCCATCACAATACCTATCAGCGCCAAAATCACAAAGTCCGGCATCAGCCCTCCTCGAACAGCTCGCTAAACTTCTTCTCAATATCAGCGCTTTGACAGAGCACCTCGCCGGCCAGCACCGCCCTGACGCCGATGGTTATCAGCTTTTCGACATCGGGGCGTGTTTTTATCCCGCTTTCGGCAACCAGCTCATTTTTATTATCGACAAGCTCCGCCAGTCGGCTGGTGGTATTCAAATCGACCTGCATCGTGGCCAGGTCGCGATTGTTGATTCCGAGGACACTGTAGCCCTTTTTGGGAAAGCCGATTAAGCTGCGGACGGCTAAAAGCGTATCGGCCCGGTGCACCTCCACCAGTGCCGTCAGCGTCAGCTCAGCGGCGGCTATCATTAAATCCATCAGCTCGCCGGGCTTCAGGGCCTCCGCTATCAAAAGTATCGCATCGGCGCCGGCGGCGCGGGATTCATAGACCTGCCAGAGGTCGATAATAAAATCCTTGCGTAAGACAGGCAAATTAACCGCCTGCTTGATTTGATTTATGTATTCGAGCCGGCCCTGAAAGTATTTCTCGTCGGTAAGGACGCTAATAGCATCGGCCCCGCATCTCTCGTAGGTCTGCGCAATTGCCACGGGGTCGAAATCTTTGCAAATAAGGCCGGCGGAAGGTGAGGCCTTTTTGACCTCGGCGATGACGTTCAGCCCCCGTCTGTTGGGTTTGGTGACGGCCTTATAGAAATTGCGGCACTTCGGCATCGAACTGACCTGCTCTTTGAGCCGCTCGATACTGTTTTGCGATTTGCGGCGCTCGATTTCGGCCTTTTTGTCTGCGATGATTTTATCTAATATGTTCGTCAAGCTAATTATCCTGCGACTTTCACATAAGCCATACGGACCTGGTTGAGCGTATTTTCAAGGACCTTCTTTTCCTCTTCGGTCAGGTTGCCCCTGGTTTTTTCCTCGAGGGTTTCGAGCATATCGATATTGTATTTTGCCATTTCCAAATCGGGCTCTTTATCCTCCTGGCCCTGTACTTTAAGCACGCCCAGCGCAAACAAGGCCTGCGTAACGAGCATACTGACCAGCGCGGCGAAATTTCCCGGCGGCAAAGGGCCGCGTGGGGCTTTTTCTTCCTCCGGCTGTTGCTTTTCAACTTCTTCCTTTGCCGCTAACGTTTCCTTCTCTTTTTGGGCCTGCTGCTTCCAGTCCTCGTCAACAATAATCTTTTTCTCATCCCGCCCTTCGGAGGGGCGGGGCTCATCTTTTTTTTCTTCAGCCATCTTAAAGACTCCTATCCGTACCGTATTGCGTTTACCTGTGGCAGAGCTATCCGATAATTATTTTCTGCCCCGCCCTTGCTTCAAGGGCGGGGTCGAAGTCGATATTTTTTCGTATCTCTTGCAACATCTTTTTTCTGCTGGCGGTCGGCGATTGCCTTTCGTTTGTCGTACTGCCTTTTGCCTCTGGCCAGGGCCAGCTCTATTTTTGCCAGCCCTTTTTCATTAAAGTAAATCTGCAGAGGCACGAGGGTAAAGCCGCGCTGTTCTAGCTTGGTCCTTATCCTGCGGATTTCGACTTTGTGCAGCAGCAGTTTTCTCTTTCTGGTCGGCTCGTGCGCCGTAGCCGCCTGCTCGTATTGTGCGATACTGGCGCCAACGAGCCAGCACTGCCCGTTTTCAATCCTCGCATACGAGCCGCTAAGGTCGGCTGCGGCCTGCCGCAGTGATTTTACCTCTGTGCCTAATAGTGAAAGGCCGGCCTCAAACCTCTCGACAAGCTCGAAGTTCCGGTAGGCCTTTTTATTGACCGCCACAGGGGACCGTTTGGCCTTGTCTCTATGCGACTTCGCTGCCATTTACGTCATCATAGACGCAAGACAGAAATTTTGCAAGTTTGTGGTAGCAGGGCAATCTCCGCTTTGTGCGCTTTCAGCCACTATAGATTTGCTCTTCTATCCGGCTGACCTCTCTGCCGACGGCACCGCCGACGGCAGGTTCACGGCCGGTGAGCACCGCAGCGGTAAAATCGTCAATTAACGGCTGGTGAATGTTGGCCGCAGGCGGGTGCTCTTCCGTGTGCTCGTCCCGCCCCTCGTCCCGGGACTCGCCGTGGCGGGTCTTTACAGTCATAACACCGAGATTTAGCGCCGGAACGTGGATAGAACCCTCGGTGCCGAATATGTCTAATGTGTCCTGAGATTCATAAGCGGCGTGAGTTACACTTAAAACGCCGTTTGCACCAGAGTCGAAGCGAAAAAATGCGGTGCAGGTGTCTTCCACCTCTCTATCAAAGACGACATTGTCGGCGAAGCCCTTTACAGATTTGACCGGCCCGAGGATGTTGAGCAGCACCTCGATACGATGACAGCCGAAATCGAACATTGGCCCGCCGCCCGCCTTGGCTTTCTTGACGAACCAGTATCGGCTGTCGCCGGGCTTCGGATTGAAATACTCGAACGCATTTACCTGCACGAAAACGACCTGACCGATTTGGCCGGCGGCTATTATCTGCTTTATTCGGTCGATGACCGGATAGAAACAGCGATAATATGCGATTCCAAGTTTAACATTGTTGGCCCGGCAGCCGGCTATCATCCTGTCGCACTCGGCGGGGGTCATCGCCATCGGCTTCTCGCACAATACGTGCTTGCCGGCCTCGGCTGCTGCGATAGTGTGCGGGCAGTGCAGGTTTACCGGCGTTGCCACATATACGGCCTCAATCTCGTCATCTTTTAGAAGCTCATCGGCCGTCTTGTACCATTTCCCGGCGCCGAATTCTGCGGCAAAGGATTCGGCTAATTCGAAGCGGGCGCGGCTTACCGCTATGAAATCGCAGTTTGGCAAATCCCTCAGGGCCGGCGCAACACGTTTTGTGGCGATGTCGCCGCAGCCGATAAGACCCCACCTAAGTTTTTTCATCAACAAAGCCCTCTTATCTATTGAGCAGCAACTGGTGAATCAGGGCCGAAATAAGCCAGACCGCAAAACTTGCGACAGAAGACAGAGGACGGAAGACAGATGACAGACTTCCGGCTTCTGATTTCTGACATCTGATTTCTATCGCCGAGTATTTACTTAATCAGCCGAAGAGATACCGGATAGCGATAAGCCACACCGTTGCTGGCCTTGACAGAAGCTATGATACAGAAGACCAAATCCACAACGGGAATCGCAAATAAAAGCGGAACTCCGATACACAGGATGGTCAATAGGCCGGCGACAAACATAGCCAGGATTACGGTAATTTGGAAATTCAGCGCCTCTTTTCCCTGCTGGTCAACAAACGGCTCTTCATCTTTCTTTATCAGCCAGATAATCAATGGTGCTATAAAGCTGGTAAAGATAGCCAGCAGGTGGCAGAGCATTGCCATATTCCTGGCATCTTTACTGATTTCAGCCGGCTCGCCGTGCTTCGCACTTGTCGCAGCAGGCTCACCGGCGGTCTCTTTCTCGGGCTGGACGGCCTCTTCGGGCTGCTTTTGTACTTCGGGGCTTTCCGGCGTTTCCTCTTTTTGTGCCATAGTTCAACTCCCTTCTATATAGTTTACCCGCCACTCGTATTGGCGGCTTTACTTTGACTCAAAAAACCTGCTCTTTTTTAACAAAGACTGGCTAAGTGGACAAGAGTAAAATTTGGGCTGTAGTTATGTAAATCTATTTTAGCAGAATAATGGCTAACGGGTAGATTTCCTGCTTTGCCGGCAGAAATTAGCCATCAGTTCCATCGCTTTATTTTGTTTTTCCGCCGAGCCGTCCATCTTTGCATAGGCGTCAACCAGTTCCAGCAGTTCCGGCGCCGGCTCGACCGTTCCGTAATGGTGAGATACGTTGACAATGCCGGCGTCAAGGCCGTACTCCATTGCCTTTGCGAGGTATGCCCTGCAGACACCGACTTTTCGGCCAGGCAGGTCCCTAACGCAGTTGCTTATGCCTAACGAACAATGCGCGCCGGTCATCTTCGGGGCGCCTTTGATTTTTCTTATCGTCTCGAACGTGCGGTATGTGTAGCCGGGCACGTTCGGCTCCATCGGCATATCTATCGCTAAAGGAAACACCGTCGAATCAAAGAAAATCTCCCCCGGCTTAAACCCGTATTTACCCACCGCCGCATCAAAAATCTGCTTCGCCAGAGAGTACAGCTCATCGACCGAGTGTGAGCCGCCCGGCCCGGCAGGTGCCTCTTCGCCGACCAGAAGGCCGATAAACGAGTAGTCGTAATGTCTTTTCAACGGCAGCAGTTTATCCATTGTATAAACCTTGACCGAGTTTATAAGCGGCTGCTTGAGGGGTTGATTAGTGTTGTGCCACTGCTTCAACCCGGCTATCAGGACATCGTCGTTACTGCTGTCGATGCAAACGGCAACGCCCTTGCCCCACCTGCGAACCATTGCGACATATTCGACCATCATATCAACGGCCACCTGCGGGTCGTCCTCGCCGAATGCATCGAGGTTGACCGCGATGTAATCGGCACCTTCGTTAGCCTGTGATTCAATCAGGGCCTTTATATAATCCAAAGGGCCGGAAGGACTCGAATAGGCATCGGCACCGAGCCCGGCTAACTGCTGCATTACCTTGCCGGTCTTTGGGATTGAGGCGTGGATTGATTCACCGATGGAAATCAATGGATTTTTCATAGTATAGTCCTTACGAAACAGATAATTTAAGACCGAAAGGGTATACTGTAAAGCAGAAATCTTAAATACTGGTATTTTGAGCTATGAACTGCGACCTATGATTATGATGTGGATAACCTGTTGATAACCTAATCCCTACTTCTCAGGTCTTCTTTTGGGGGCACTGACAGCATTTAGTGTTCAACAGATAGCAGATGGGAAAAACTAAAGGCCCTGCACCATCCACTATATTAACTTATTTATAATAAAGAAGTTACATCTGCTGATGGGCTTATATCCTAAAATCTACGTCTGCCAGCCGATTTATAAACCGATACTACCGCTGAATCTGCTAAAATTTACGGTAGTTTATCAGAAAATTGCGCTTTTAGTGGATAATCTGTAGAAAAGCCCGTCTGAAAGTGTAAACAGGGGCAACTGTCTGGTTGATAAATTATCGGCTGAAAGCGGCGATTTTCTCTTTTAATTGCCGGCAGGCCGCTGTCGGGTCAAAGGCCCCGGTTACCGCCGAGCAGACCGCAACAGCCTTAGCACCGGCGTCTAAGACCTGCTCAATATTACCTGCGGTTATGCCCCCGACAGCAACATTGCCGATACCGGTACCGGCGAGCTCATCTACTGCCTGCCTGACGTAATCCAGCCCAACCGGCTCGGCGGCCGGCTTTGTCTCCGTGGCAAAAACAGGCCCTAAACTGACATAAGTGGGACGTTCACCGCAGGCGATACGCAACTGCTTGAGTGAGTGAGTGCTTTTTCCGATGATTAAAGGGGTCATCTGAAGCCGACGTGCCTGGTCAATGGGCAAATCGTTTTGGCCGAGATGGACGCCGTCGGCAGCGGCGGCGGCGGCAATATCAGCCCGGTCGTTTATTATGCTAAGGACGCCGGCGTCCCTGCAAACTTTCACGAATTCGACAGCAAGGGCGAAGAGCTTATCGTCTTCGATGTCCTTTGCCCGCAGTTGAATACAATCAGCCCCGCTGGCTGCGCACCGGCCGGTCAAGGAAAGCACATCAGCAGGCAGACCGGAACTAATTATTACATACAACTCCACCCGTTTGAATCTTTCGGCTGTGTCGCTGAAGATAACGATGTCCTTTTCAAGTGTATAGGTGGTGTATCGCAGTTTTTCGATTGTCTCATATACTAAGGGATTGAGCGGCTGGGTCATCTCGGCAAGCACCCGCAGCGCCTCGGTAAGGCGTTTGCAGCCGGCAGTAACGCTGTCGCTGATATCGGTGCGTTGAAGCTGTTTATCGACTGTTTTTCCGACACCCACATCGCCGGGCGTATCCCTGCTCGAGATGAGCCGGCCGGTATCAAGTTCGCCGATGGCGGCACAAAGCCGGTGGCGAAGCTGCTTTGCCCGGCCGGTCAACTGGTCGGAGTTCAGGGCGAATCTGCAGAAATCCTCTATCACACGGGCCGCCTCGCGGGCACGATTGAAATTGGCATCGATAATCCTGTAAACGCTGCGCTGCATAACGGGTTTGATTATACGAATTGGAACCGGTGTTGGATAGCGAAAATTAAACCGCGATAATCGGAAAAAATGGCTTGTGAATAACATCTTTGCACCGACAGGTAAAATATCGACGCAAAAAAAAACGGAGCCGTCCCTCCTCCGGTCCAGCTCCGCATGATACTATTAACAAAACCAGCCCTGCCGGACTTTCAGCCCCCGCAAAACCGGTCTTGGAACCCTCGGGAGTCGGGCGGACTCATCCTCCTCCAAAATTTGTCTTTAGAGTGTCCACCCAACACCAATATACTCACCTTATAGGATGAAGAAAATCTCTCCGCAAAGAATATACCAGCAACAAAAAATAAAAACAAAAGTGCGCTGCAGCTCCGCCTAACAATTTGCGGGATAAATAGTTAAATTTATACATATTATTTTAGCTCTCGAGATAAACAAATTTCGCATTTTAACGCTGCGTTGTTTTTTATCAACACCGGCTACACCCACTCAACCTGATTCTATATGTGGTGAGACGATAAGTTCTTAATCACAAAGGGATTTCATCTGATGTTTACAAAAGACAACACAACCGTGGACAAAATGAACATTTGCAAAGCAAAGGTTGTGAGTTGAGCAGCGAACTTAAGAAATCGTTAAAAGTCAATTTTTTGCATCAGGGCGGTACCTGGCGGAAGAGACGCGATTTGTCCAGCGGCAAAGCCAGCGGTCAAAGAGCATCGTTCGGCCTGTGCGCTGCTGGTCAAGCTGGAAAAAGCTGTTTCTTCGCCAGGCGATAATCTCGTCCGCGACCTTTTGGCCTTCTTGTTGGGACAATTCTATCCTGAACAATTCGGATGGGTCGGCGCCCAGGTCATACACCGAGACCGTTTTGTACGTCGGGTCGTATATGAACTTGCGAGTGCCTTTTACAAAACCTGCAGGGCCTTGCCGCAGCCAGCCGGAGAAATATACCCTGCGGTCGTCCGGCAAAGCACCCAGCGCATTAAGGCCGTCAAAGCCGGCATCTGCCATCTCAAAACCCAAAAGTGCCAGTATTGTCGGGGTCAAATCAACGGAACTGACCGGTTTTGTAACCTTAGCTGCCGGCTCAACCAAAATAGGCGCCCTTATGACCCAAGGGATTCGCAGGACCTCTTCGAAGGCGATTCGCTCGTGGCCGAGCAGGCCGTGCTCGCCGAAGCCCTCGCCGTGGTCGCTGATAACACAAAAAACGGTCTTGTCGGTGAGGTTTAGCTTGGCAAGCTCCACATCCAGCGCAGCTATAAATTTGTCGGTATAAAAAATGGCCTGCCGGTAACGCTCTACAGGGTCTTTGGCAGCAGCGGCAAACCACTCAGGAACCTCGTAAGGGTCGTGGGTAACCGAGCAAAGAATAGTCAGCAGAAAGGGACTTTCGTCGGCTTTTATCCATTCCGTAATCGGTTCTAACATTGAAAATTCGTCACAGCCAAGATAGCCGAGAAAGGCGTTGGGGTCGTTCAGGTCGTCCCTTGCCCAGAATTTATCGAAGCCGAGATTGTAAACCAGCCCGGGCCGGCATTCGAAGTTGCCTTTGGCCGACTGAAAAAATGCGGTTCGAAAATTCAAACTCTGCTTTAGAATCGTGGCAATGCCGGCGTAGGGCCTTGGGACTGGAACCGCCTCGGCAAGGTCATGAGAGACCGAAGGAAATCGGCCGGTCAGAAGACCGAACAGCACCTTTGTAGTATGGGTAAGCGACGAGCGGGTGTTTGTGAATTCCACGCCTGACTCGGCCAGGGCCGCCAGATGGGGCGTCAGGTCGCCTTGTTTATCCGCCAGCGAGGTGTATCCGTACTGAATGCCTTCAAGAACAACTATAACCACATTGTAGTTTGCCTGCTGCGGCCTCGACGGCAGCGTGATTTTCGACTCGTCAAAGGCGGGGATCTTTCGCCCGGCGTTAGCTAAATCGGCTTTAGTCAATCGGCGAGAGTCAGACGAAAAAAAACTCATTACCGCGCTTAATTGACAGTTAGAGCGTAACCCTTCAGAGACTATCTGTGCCGAGCCGCGCCTGACTATCACGGAGCGGCCCACAACGGCGATAATGATAATAATCACAGAGATGCATATTTTATAGCCAAAGCGCCTTCGGTTGTAATTCGGCGGCGCCGGCCTTGCGAGAACGAAAAAGAAAAAGCCCAGAGCAATAGCGCTTGGCCCAAGCAAAATCACAGCCGTTGCGGGCATTCTTATAAGATTGATAGCGACAATGCCTAACGCATTAAGCGGAGCACGGAACAACGGCAAAAGGACCGTAGGTAAAATTTGTGTCCCCGTCCTTATCAGCCAGCCGGCATTCATTACCGACCAGGTGCATACAACGGCGGCAGCAACGCAGGCCGTCCGGATGACTGACTTTCGAGGCCAGCGAAAACAGACGACCGCCAAAACCACCTCGATTCCCAGCAGCACCGCAATATCAGCGGCTATCCAGCCGAAGTACTCGTTGACCAGCACCGTGCGCCAGGAGTGGAAAAACTTTACCGCTAACGTGCAGAACAACGCAGCGAACATAATGACACTATAGGCGCGCGGGGCCAGCAGGCGGAGCAGGCCGGCGGCACACTTCACAATAAATCGAAAAATCCAGACACAACAACAGTTAGACAAGGTGCCTTCCGTTTCGCAGTCGGATTGTGAACGCTCAATACCCATTTCTGCAAAAATACTAAAAGACCTGACAAACCGCAAGCTCTATAAGGCACCAGCTAACTCACAAGGCAGGTAAAGTTTGTATTTAGATACCGGTCGGCTGTTACGAATTCAAGCTCTCAAGCACCTCCTGCAAACCCAACTCCGCATAGCAAATAGCGGTATCAGCGACGCCGTAATAAATCCTGAGCTTGTCCTCTTCATACAGCAAACCGCACGTAAAGACCACATTTCCAAAGAAGCCATCGCATTCGTAGCCGGTTTGCGGCTGGAGAATCGGCTCTTTCGTTCTTGCCAAAACTACCCAGGGCTGTCTGGCATCCAGCAGCATCGCGCCGAGGCAGTAGCGATTGTTCCGGTCGGCACCGTGGTAAACCTCTAACCAGCCGGGGTCGGTTTTGAAAGGCACGGCGCTGGCGCCGACCTTTATCCCGTCCCAGAGGCCTGCACGCGGGCCGCATAGAAATCGATGGTTGCCCCAGAATTTCAGGTCGGGCGATTCCGCAAGCCAGATCTCCTGTTTCTTAAATAAAGGCGAAACGGGCCTGTGCAGGGCATAGTATTTGCCGTTAACTTTTTCAGGGAAAAACGCCACATCCTTGTTATCAGGACAGAAGATAACCCCGTGACGGGTAAAAGAGTTAAAATCCCTGGTGGATATAAGGCAGGTCGTGATTCCACAGGGCGAAACGCCGACGTAAGTGATATAGTAAGTGTCGCCGATAGGGCTGATTCTGGGGTCTTCGACGCCGAACGTTTCATAATCATTCGCCGGGGCAATTGCAGGGGTATCTTCAATTTCAAAGTTGACGCCGTCTTTGCTGTGGGCTACTCTCAGATGTGATATAGAGGTCAAGTACGTTTCGGTCGGCGTTGTTATTAACCTCGGGTCTGAAAAATCGTTTTGCCGGTCGTCTTTTGAAAACTCCTTTAGAATGACGTCGCTTTTGCCAACATCATAAATTGGAACAAACACAGCGTCCGGGTGTGCGCTAATCGGCCGCTCGGCCACCCGCAGCAGCAGAATAACTTCATCTCTGAAACGAGCTACGCCGGCGTTAAACACGCCGATAACCTCAAAGTCTCCCCTCGTTGGCTTGATGTTCCTCGGCTGGATTATAGGATTATATGGTGAGCGAAATACTTTCACTTGTCCACTCCCAGCTTACTTGCTTTCGTTATAAACTAAATTTACTGATGGACTATTCTAACTCCATTGGGAAGTAGTTTCTGGCGTTATTGTAGCAGACATCCTCGACCATTTTGCCCAGCAGCTTTAAATCGTTCGGCAACAGCCCCGCTTCGAGTTCGTTGCCGAGGAAGTTGCAGAATACCCTGCGGAAGTACTCGTGTCTCGGAAACGATAGGAAGCTTCTCGAATCGGTCAGCATCCCGATAAACTGGCTAAGTAACCCCATATTTGCAAGCGCCGTCAATTGCTTTTCAATCCCGTCCTTCTGGTCGAGGAACCACCAGGCGGAGCCGTACTGCATCTTCCCCGCCGCAGAGCCGTCCTGAAAGTTGCCGAGCATAGTAACAATCATCTCGTTGTCGGCAGGATTGAGGTTGTAAATAACGGTCTTCGGCAGTTGGCCGTCTTTATCGAGACGGTCGAGGAACTTGGCCAGCGGAAGGGCCATCTGTAAGTCAGCCATCGAATCGCAGCCGGCGTTAGGACCGAAGCTTCTGAGCATTCGTGTACTGTTACTTCGCAGAGCGCCGAGATGAAGCTGCATAACCCAGCCCGATTCGTAGTCCATCAGGGCGCTTTCAAACATCACTGCCGATTTGAATTTGAGAATCTCTAAGCCGTTCAAATCCTTCGCCGACCTTATCTTTTGAAATATCTTTTCTATCTCGCTTTCGGTGTAGTCTTCAGCGTAAGCGGTTTCAAGGCCATAATCTGAAAGGCGACAGCCGTTTTCGTGGAAATAGTAGTGGCGCTGGCGGAGTGCTTCAATGTATGAGGCAAAGTCGGTTATTTCCATATTGCAGGCCTCTTCGAGCTTGTCAATAAATACGTTCAGTGCTGTTAGGTCTTCAACTACTAATGCTTTGTCCGGCCGAAAGGCGGCGTAAACTTTGATTTCGAAGCCGTCGTCTCGTATTTTTTTGTGATGTTCCAGCGAATCGAGCGGTCCATCGGTGGTGCAGACCAACTTGACGTTCATTTTGCGCATTATATTGCGGACGCTGAACTGAGGCGTTTTCAGCATCTCGTTGCAGGTATCGTAGATTTCCTTAGCGGTGTCCGGGGCGAGCAGCTTCTTTATGCCGAAGAACCTTTTAAGCTCGAGATGCGCCCAGTGATAAAGGGGATTGCACAGACAATACGGCACGGTTTCAGCCCATTTCTCGAATTTCTCGTAATCTTTCGCATCGCCGGTGACATATTTTTCGTCGATGCCGTTGGCCCTCATCGCCCGCCATTTGTAATGGTCGCCGGCAAGCCACATCTGCGTAATATTATCAAACTGAGTATCATCGGCGATTTGCTCTGCCGGCAGATGGCAGTGATAGTCGTAAATCGGCATCTTCTCGGCATATTCGTGGTAGAGCGTTTTCGCTGGTTTCGTTTGTAAGAGAAAGTCATCCGACAGAAACTCAATAGCCATTTTTCAAATCCCCAATTTTAATTAACGGATATCAAACTGAGCGGTCTGCAGCAAATGTTAAATGTAAGTCGATTTTTGACAATACATTCCGCAATTTTGCGTTTTGCACTTTGATTTTTACATTTTCAACGCCATCCGCCGTTAGGCGGGTTCCGCTCCCGACACTGTCGGGATTGCACTTTGATTTTTACATTTTCAAACTGGCCACCGGTCAGTTTGAGTAACGGATATTTTGCAGAATAATAAGCGAATCAGCCGGCCAAGTCAACCTGTTAAATACCCGGCACCAGCTCAAAACCCTTCACCCACACAGCCCTGCTGGACACTCGCATTGAACTGCTGGTTTCCCAGCGGGTTCTTTGGCTGTATAAACCTTTAAAAATAAGGGTTGATTAAATGTGTAAAGCACCGTAATATCCCCTGCCAAAGCTCTAAAATCGTTATCTGATGTATTTTTAAAGGAAAGACTATGTTAGGAGTTAACTGGCTCGACTGGTTAGTTATCGTCGGTTATCTTGTGGGCATCACGTTTATCGGCATCTGGGCGGCGAAGAAGGTAAAAAGTGCCGCCAGTTTCTTCATCAGCGACCGCAAGTTCGGCAAGGTTATGATGACATTCTTTATGTTCGGCGCAGGCACTCATTCAGACCAGGCCGTCAGCGTCGCCGCAAAGACATATCGAGCCGGCGCCTCCGGAATATGGTACCAGTGGCTGTGGCTGTTCTGCACGCCGTTCTTCTGGCTGATAGCGCCGTTCTTCCGTAAAATGCGTGCCGTAACTACCGGTGATTATTTCGAGGCCCGATACGGCCGAAGTGTCGGTTTGCTCTATGCACTCGCCGCTATGCTGCAGCTTATGGTCAACATCGGCGTTATGCTCAAGGGCTCCAGCGCTATGATTACAGCCGTATCCGGCGGCGCCATCAACGCCAATCTGGCCATTTTAGCTATGACCGTAATGTTCGTCATCTACGGCATCGCAGGCGGCCTAAGCGCCGCCATCGCAACCGACTTCATACAGGGAATTCTCACCGTCGTTCTGTCCTTTATCATTTTGCCCTTCGCACTGATAAAAGTTGGAGGTATCGAAGGCATCCGCCAAACACTCAGCGACCCTGCTATGCTCAGAATCGTCGCCCCCGGCGAAATTACCTTCTTTTTCATCCTCGTCATCTCCTTCAACGCACTCATCGGCTGGCCCACCCAGCCGCAAACCATAGCTAACTGTGGAGCGGGAAGAACGGAAATTGAAGGCCGTGTCGGCGTAGTATCCGGCCTTCTTGTAAAGCGTATATGCACCATTGCCTGGACGCTGACGGGACTTTGCGGCGTTGCCCTGTATGCAACCCTCGATGACGTGGACCATGTTTACGGCAAAATGGCGCACGATATCCTGCCCACCATCGCACCGGGACTTGTCGGATTGTTTATCGCCTCAATGCTCGCGGCGGTTATGAGCTCCTGCGACGTCTTTATGGTCGCCTGCTCCGGTCTGTTTACCGAAAACATCTACAGAAAGTTCATCGTCACCGACAAGCCCGACAAGCACTACGTCCTGGTTGGCCGTATCGCCTCCGGCCTGCTCGTCTTGTGCGGCATCCTGTTCGCATTCAGTCTTGAAAGTGTCGTACAGGGACTCGAAATCTTCTGGAAAGTCTCTGCTATGATGGGGATTGCCTTTTGGCTGGGACTGTTCTGGCGACGAACAACCGTCGCCAGCGCCTGGGCTGGAACGCTGGCCGGCTTCGCAACCCTTATCTTAACCGGCAGAATTGCCTTCGGAGAATATGTCCCCTGGGACTTCAACGCACGATTCGCCAATATCCTGCCCGCCTTTATGCTCTGGGAAGGCAAACTTTCCCTGCCCTGGCAGATGATTATTTATATCACCGTAGGTTTTATTACAGCGGTCATTGTCAGCTTATTTACCCGCAGGGTTGACAGTTCTCAATTAGAGCGTTTTTATGTTTGTCTGCGCACACCCATCAAGCCCGGCGAGCCGGAGCCTGATAAGCCGTTCACTTTGCCTGCCGGCGTTGAGCCCGGCCCGAGACGCTCGCTGATTAGTCATCCGGATTTTGAAATCCCCACACCGACGCTCGTCGGCGCCGTCGGCTTTTTTGCTACCTGGGTCTGCGTCGGATTGCTAATAGCCGCCTTCTTCTGGATACTTAACTGATATCGAATAGGAGACAGCGGATTAAATAGGGAACTGCCCCCTGTTACATTAGCTGCTTTTGTCGTACTTAGGAAAAGCTTTGTAGTTAAAACCAATAGAGGTGATATTATGGCGACGACAAAAGGATTTTGGCAGCACATTTCGACCGGAGACATTTACGCTGTCGAAAGCACTACCCTCGGAGAAATTGTGGGTGGTGTCGGACCATTGGACCCTGCTGACCTGCACGACCTGGATGATTACAAGTACACGCCGGCTATACTCGAATGGCTCGAAAGAGCGGTAGCCGAAAATAAATTGCATAGAATTAATCCCGTGAATAAGGAATAAAATGAATAATAATATAATAGGTATAATGGGGTATAATAGGGGTATAATATAATAGGTATAATAGGGGGTATAATAGGGGACAGCTCCCTATTTTTGATTGACATATCTTTGTTTTTAGTGTATGTTTGCTCCTATGCCGAGGTTAGCCAGAGTAGTTGTACCAGACGTACCTCATCATATTACACAGCGAGGTAATAATCGTCAGGATGTGTTCTTTACTGATGATGACAGGATTGTGTATCTGAGACTATTAAAGAAGTATTCCCGTGAGTACGGCTTGTCTATCGAGGGCTATTGCCTTATGACAAACCATATTCACATTATTGCCACGCCGAGTACCGAATCTTCCCTAGCTATGGCAATAGGCCGTACAGACCTGCTTTATACCCAATATATTAATTTGATGCATGGTCGCAGCGGCCATCTTTGGCAAAACAGGTTCTTTTCTTGTCCGTTGGATTCGAATTATTTCTGGAGGGCTCTTTGCTATATAGAGCATAACCCTGTTCGTGCAAGGGCATCTCGTTTCGCATGGACATATCGCTGGTCCAGTGCAGCAGCACACATTGGTAAACCGGACAAGCTGGGTGTTATCGATTTAAAACGATGGACAAGGATATCCGGGAATTTGGACTGGAGGTCTATTTTACGTCAAACAGAAGACGAATCTGAGGCAAATTTGGTTCGTATATACTGTCGTACAGGACGGCCTCTTGGCAGCGATAGATTTATTAGTAAGCTTGAGAGCCGTATCGGGCGCCGATTGCGACCGCTGCCCGTAGGCAGACCAAAGAACAAAAAAAGTGGCGGAAAAACCAAACAAATTAAGGCAAATAAATGAATAACGCATTAAAAATAGGGAACTGTCCCCTATTATATCTGGTCTTGGCGTTGACCACTCTCGCAGTCTACTGGCAGGTACGCAGCTACGACTTCGTCAATTACGATGATAATGTTTACGTCTCCGATAACCCCAACATACAGGCCGGCATCACACTTAAAAGCATTCGCCGGGCCGTCACCAGCACTATCGCTCGTAATTGGCATCCCGTCACCTGCCTCTCACTTATGCTCGATTATCAGCTTTTTGGTCTAAACCCGGGCGCATTCCATATGACCAACGTTCTCTTTCACGTGGCAAACAGCTTATTGTTGCTTTTGGTTTTCAGTAAGATGACCGGCAGGGTTTGGCAAAGTGCCTTCGTTGCTGCTGTCTTTGCGCTGCACCCGCTTCACGTTGAATCCGTAGCATGGGTGGCCGAACGCAAGGATGTGCTGAGCGCCTTTTTCTGGATGTTGACAATGTGGGCGTATGTTCGCTACGCCGAGCGTCCTAAGCTTGCAAGATACCTGCTGACAGCAGTATTTTTTGTGCTGGGCCTTATGGCCAAGCCCATGCTCGTAACTTTACCGTTCGTGCTTTTGCTGCTGGACTACTGGCCTCTGAACCGCCTCCGAGCTGGGAAACTCAATAGTAACGGCAATTCTCGCAGACTCGATTCCGTAGCTACTACGTACCAAAAATCAACGGTCAGTGGTCTGGTAAAAGAGAAAATCCCTCTTTTTATCTTTTCCGCCGTCTTTAGCATAATCACCTTTCTCGTCCAGCAGCAGGGTGGGACTATGCGCTCTTTGGAAATGATACCACTGCGTATCCGCACCGCTAACGCTATGGTTTCGTACATAAATTACATTCAAAAAATGATAGTTCCCACCAAACTGGCGGTGCTTTACCCGCACCCCGGCAATGAATTACCTCTTTCCCACGCCATAATAGCTGCAATAGCGATTGTCGGCATATCAGTAGTAATAATTCACTATTCAAGACGGCGACCATATCTTGCGGTTGGTTGGTTATGGTACATAGGGACACTTGTGCCGGTCATCGGATTAGTACAGGTGGGACAGCAGGCAATGGCTGACCGCTACAGTTATATCCCGCTCACAGGTCTTTTCATCATCATTGCATGGGGCGTCCCTGATATTCTCTCGCGGTGGCGATATCGAAATATCGCATTAGCGCCCGTAGCTGCTTTGGCCCTTGTAGGTTTGATGCTGACGACTCGGCTGCAACTGTGCTATTGGCAAAACAGCCTCACTCTCTTTGAACATACCATCAACGTTACTAATAACAACCACACCGCACACAACAACCTTGCAAACGCACTGGCCGATGAGGGTAAAGACGAAGCAGCCATTGCACATTATCGAAAGGCGCTGCAAATCAACCCCAATTACCTGATGGCTCGATATAACCTCGGGAACTCCCTGGGGAAATTGGGCAAACTCAACGATGCTGTAGCTCATTTGACCGAAGCGCTTCGCCTTGACCCCAGTCACGCCGACTCCCACAATAACCTCGGCTGCGTCCTGTTAAAGCAGGGTAAATTTGACGAAGCCATTAGTCACTTTCGTCAGGCACTAAGTCTTAAACCAAACGACCTCACGGTCAAAAATAATTTAGCCGGAGCGATTGAAGGCCGGCAAAAAACCGAACAAGCTCTAAACTATTACACGCAGGCAAATACCCTCGCAGACCAGAGCAAGCTTGATGCAGCCGTTGAGTATTATAACAAGGCGATTGAGCTTAAACCGAACTTTATAGTTGCCCGTGGCCGGCTGGGGTTGACCCTGGCAAAAAAAGGCAATATCGATGACGCAATAAAACAGTTTCGGATTGTACTGACCGACCGACCTGATGATGTGGAGATGCGCTGCAATTTAGGTACTCTTTTGGAGCGACAGGGCAAAATCGACGAAGCGATAAGCCAGTATCGACTCGCCCTGCAAATCAATCCTGACTACACCAAAGCTCAAAAAAAGCTGGAAGCTGCGTTGGCACGGAAGGAAAACCGCCAATGAATAATAATAGGGGACAGCGGGGCTGTTGAAAAAGTCCCGTCTATCCGATAAGATATTATACATCAGATAAAACTCAATTCCACGTAAAACTCATCATAGCAAGGAGGCAAAAAGATGATAGGCAATCAGGAACGTTGGCAGGAGGATTTATTTGTTGCAGGTCCTTTGTCCCAATTGATTCCAGACGACCACATCCTTAAACAAGTAGATAAGATACTCGATCTCTCATGGCTGCGCAACGAGGTTGCAGACACATATAGCCAGACAATGGGTAGGCCAAGTATTGACCCTGAATCTGCTTTAAGGTTAATGTTGGCGGGTTACTTCCAAGGTATCGTCCACGACCGGAAATTAATGCGGGAATCGCAGGTAAACTTGGCTATTCGTTGGTTTGCCGGTTTTCGTTTGGATGAAACCCTTCCGGAACATAGTTCATTGACAAAGATACGTCAACGCTGGGGTCCTGAGAGATTCAAAAAGATATTCCAGAAAACGGTTCAAATGTGTATCGAGGCGGGGTTGGTAAACGGTGAAACCGTTCATATAGACTCGACACTGATAAGGGCGGATGTGAGTTGGGAGAGTTTAACAACAGAATATGCAGACAAGACTCTCAAGGAAAACCAGCTTGAAGACGACAGCAACGAACATATCAGCAGAACAGGTAAACCCAAGAAACGCAGTACTACCGACCCTGATGCGACATTAACGACATCAAGCCATAACAGCCGTATGGAGCCGTCTTTTAAGCAACATACTGTCGTAGATGACCAATGCGGAGTGGTTTTAGATGTCGAGACGACAACAGGTGAAGCCAGCGAAGGCAAGGAACTGCTCAAACAGATAGAGCGTACAGAACAAACCACAGGCAGGAAGATTGAAACTGTTACGGCAGATATGGCTTATGCTCACACCGAAAACTACAACCAATTAGAACATCATGAAACTGAGGCGATTATTCCGGTTCAGCCGTCGCCTACCAAGTCGAAGAGCATTCCGATACATCGTTTTAAGTATGATGCTAAAAACCAGATAGTTCGATGCCCGCGAGGTAAAATAATGCAGCGTTCAAGCCGGACAGATAAAGGCTGGGTCTATCGTGCAAAAAATAAGGATTGCGGGAATTGTTCGTTGAGATTCCGTTGTATAAGCTCAACGGCGAAAGTCAGGATAGTTTTGATAACAGATGGTTATGAATCCTTGCTTCGAGCCAGACGGCGATGGCAAAAACGAGACGAAAATATCAAGGACAAATATAAACGTCATAAATGGCGAGTTGAAGGCATACACGGAGAAGCTAAAACTCAGCACGGTCTTAGACGTGCGGTACGTCGAGGTTTGGCAAATGTTTCCATACAAGTTTATCTTACAGCTATGGTAATGAATTTGAAACGCCTGGCGGCGTTTCTTTTGCTATTTTTGACTTGCTGGAAAGCAAATCATAAGCATTATGGACTGTTTGCGAGACGGAGATTGAATTTAGGGAAGATTTTACTACCGCAGCGGCTTTCTGATTATGTTTGGAGAACCGCTGGATAACAGGAGAATTTATGCGACTTTTTCAACAGCCCCACAGCTCCCTATTTTGATGCAAATTTTGCTCTTAAATCCCTCTTGAAGAAGACCACCAATACAAGACAGAACATATATCCTTCAGTTCGGGCCTTTCTCCAACCACACCTCGTCATCGTAACGAAGCATAGTCAAGCCGTCCTTAAAGCCGTCGAATTTAATACGCGGCCTTTGACCAACTAATTCCTGCAGTATCCATTTCGGAAAGCTAGCGCCCGCTTTAATCGCCAGCGGCGCCCCGCCTCCAAACCGCGGGTTGACCTCGACAAATCTGATTTGCCCCTGAGCCGTCAGAATCAACTGCACCGTTATAACACCGCAACCAGCCCCGAGTGCCTCAACTAATTCCGCTGCTTTGGCCATAATCTTTCTATTCTTAACCACCCGCCCCTTGCTCACCTCGCCTGCCCTAACCTCAATACGCCTTCTCGGAACGACACAGCGCACCTTCATACCAAAGTCAACATATACGTCGCAGGTATATTCGACGCCCTCGATAAATTCCTGCACAATACAATTCGGTATCCGCTTGCTAAAGACGACTAACTCTTTCCGGTTATTAACTACCGTAACCCCTTTGCCTGCCGCGCCGTCCCACGGCTTGGCCAATACCGGCCATTTAAGGGCTCTTTTCGCCAAAGCCGTCCGAACACCCATAGTTGCAGGTGCATCGAAACCGTTACTCCTCAGGAAACGATACGTTTCCCTTTTGTCTTGGCAGGTACGTACGACCTCCGGCTCAGATATAAGTACCCGGCAGCCCAGCTTGGCAAATCTCGTTTTATTCTTGGCAAGAATCGCCAAATCCGTGTCTATAGTGGGAATAAGTAGCACAATCTTATTTTTCTTCACGATTTCAAGCAACTGCGGAATGTAGCCCGGGTCGCTGATTGGCTTAACAAGCAGCTTTTTATCGCATAATTGCAAGGCGGCACTCAGCTCACTTGCATCTGTCCCCAAGAACCGTGCGGGCACCTTTAGCTGCCTCGCCGCCCTGCGAAAACTACCCAGCAGCGACACCCGCCTGCCAATACAGGTAAATAAAACGTTCAGCATTTTTCTATCGCCGGTTTTCAATTTTCCACCGCCAATCAATTTTCAATAACGAAGATGATAAACAGCCGACCGCCTGCCGTCAATCGAAAATAATCTGCCGCACATCGGTCAATTCTTTTGACTTTTTGACTATATATATCTAAACTAACAACGCAATAGCGTAAGCGCACCGGAACAAAAATAAATCAGGGAAGACAGAATTGCTTAAACAAAGCGAAAACCCGCCTATAACCTGGCCCGAAGAAAAATCCATCGGCGAGTTTATCGGACTGTGGTGGGTCGCTCACACCAAAAGCAGAAACGAAAAGGCCCTCGCACAAGACCTCATTCGAAAAAACATCAGCTACTTTCTTCCTATGAGCTGGAAGGTCCACCGCCGAAGAGGCAGAACACTCCGCTCGCTTCTGCCCTTGTTCAGCGGCTACCTGTTCTTCTGCGGCAACGAAAACGAACGGCTGGAGCTGCTGCGAACCAATCGTGTAGCGAACGTCATCGAGGTCAAAGACCAGCGGAAATTACTCGCCGAGCTTTCGCAAATCGAACAGGCCCTTCAAACCGGCGCCCCTCTCGTGCCACACACATACATCAAGGCAGGGCAGCGATGTCGAGTTACCGCAGGGTCGCTGGCTGGCCTGCAGGGAATTGTCCTCAAAACAAGACGCTCCGCCCGTTTGATTTTACAGATAGATATGCTCGGCCAGGCCGCAAGCGTCGAAATAGATATTGATATGATAGAAACTATTGATTGACTGCGGTTA
>Ga0315533_1000974_pt1 | contig 23006 bp, 14 predicted proteins | sample SalMarSW160130MG_FD_203081 | JGI IMG/M metagenome (GOLD analysis project Ga0315533, IMG submission 203081) | Salt marsh sediment microbial communities from the Plum Island Ecosystem LTER, Massachusetts, United States - Salt Marsh Sediment SW1601-30 ... | reverse complement strand
TTGCTGGTATGATACGTTCGTTCCACTACGCTGCCCACAGCGCTCTACTCCACCAATCCTCATTGGCACTTAAACCGGAGGACCTGCCTGCGCTGGAACATTGGGCACAATTCTGGTACGTCTGGGTTTCATCATCTTTCCTTATGTCCTATTTGAACGGTGTTGAACAAGCCCAATTGCTTCCTGATGACCCAGAACAACTGAGGATTCTTCTGGACGCTTGTCTCTTAGAAAAGGCTATCTATGAAATTGGCTATGAGCTGAATAATCGTCCACGCTGGTTGAAGGTGACACTTCAGGGTATATTACAACTACTGAAAGCTGAAGAATGAGCATCGGCTGTTGAGATATTCTTCGAGATACTTAAGTAACCGGTATATGCGGTTAAGCAAAGCAATTCAAATAGGAGGCATTATCCAGAAATGACAGAGGGAAAAGGCAAAGGAAAAGAGGTGCCCTCAAAGGATACGATAAATGCTCAATCAGTGCGCTATGACATAAGCATGCTGACCAACGACGACCTTTTTCTCTTTAATGAAGGGTCGCACTATCGGCTGTATGAAAAGCTTGGAGCCCATCCCATAACGGTGGATGGAGTGGAAGGAACCTATTTCGCCGTGTGGGCACCTGATGCCAAGCAGATCTCTGTCATAGGTGAATTTAACAGCTGGGATAAGTCGAGCCATCCACTGCGTCCAAAAGGGCAATCTGGTATCTGGGAAGGATTTATCCCTGGTGTGACTAAGTGCGCACTCTACAAGTATTACCTCGTCTCCCATCGCCGCGGCTATCACGTGGAGAAAGCCGACCCATTTGCCTTCTGTAATGAAACGCCTCCCAAAACAGCCTCCCTTGCCTGGAACTTGGATTATAGCTGGGGAGACCGGGCATGGATGGAGAAGCGACGCGCTCACAATGCCCTTGATGCCCCCATCTCTATCTACGAGGTACATCTGGGCTCCTGGCAGCGGGTGCTTGAGGAGGGGAATCGCTACCTTAGCTATCGGGAACTGGCTCCCATGCTGGCTGAGTACCTGAAGCAGCTGGGATTTACCCATGTTGAGTTTCTACCGATAATGGAGCACCCGTTCTATGGCTCCTGGGGCTATCAGTTAACAGGATACTTTGCCCCGACGAGTCGCTACGGTACCCCCCAGGATTTCATGTACCTTGTTGACTATCTACACCAGCATGACATAGGTGTAATCCTCGACTGGGTACCTTCTCATTTCCCTAATGATGAACACGGACTGGGATATTTCGATGGAACACATCTCTACGAGCACGGTGACCCGAGACAGGGCATTCATCCCGATTGGAACAGTTTTATTTTCAACTATGGTCGGGACGAAGTGAGAAGCTTTCTTCTTAGTAACGCACTATTCTGGCTGGACAAATACCACGTCGATGGTCTACGTGTAGATGCGGTGGCCTCCATGCTCTATCTAGATTACGGTCGTAAAGAGGGTGAGTGGATACCCAACAAGTATGGCGGGCGAGAGAACCTGGAAGCTATCGCCTTATTACGTCGCTTTAATGAAGCGGTTTATCAAGAAAGCCCTGATGTACAAACCATTGCTGAGGAATCCACTGCCTGGCCTATGGTATCTCGTCCAACTTACCTGGGAGGCCTGGGATTTGGCCTGAAGTGGGACATGGGCTGGATGCATGATACCCTTGAGTACATGACCAAGGATCCCATATATCGGAAACACCATCATAATAACCTGACCTTCCGCTTAGTTTATGCCTTCTTCGAAAACTTTGTCCTGCCGCTTTCCCACGATGAAGTTGTACATGGCAAAGGTTCACTCTTAGGAAAGATGCCGGGAGACGACTGGCAAAAGTTCGCCAACTTGAGGCTCCTTCTGGGATATATGTATGCCCAGCCCGGGAAAAAGCTGCTTTTCATGGGCGGTGAATTCGGGCAGTGGCGAGAGTGGGCTCATGACGAGAGCCTGGAATGGCACCTCCTTGACTACCCGCCACATTCGGGTCTTAAACGCTGGGTTGAAGACTTAAACCGATTTTATCGGGGACAGCCAGCTCTCTACGAACTGGACTTTGCCCCAACAGGCTTCGAGTGGATTGACTGCAATGATGTCGAGCACAGCGTGGTCAGTCTCATGCGCAAAGGGCGTTCACCAGACGATCTTCTTGTGGTCGTTTGTAACTTCACTCCCACAACTCATTTTAACTATCGAATTGGCGTACCGCAGCCAGGGTTCTGGAAAGAGCTATTAAACAGCGACGCCAGCGAATATGGAGGCACTGGTCAAGGTAATCTGGGTGGAGTGGAAGCAGCACCGATTCCCTTGCATGGCCGCCCCTATTCCCTGACCTTAACCCTGCCACCCCTGGCCGCTGTCTTTTTTAAGCCCTCACAGCGAGATGAGGCTGGAGCGCTTCATCTCACTGCCTAGCTCTGCCAAAGCATTACCTATCAATAACTCCGATACCAGCCCTCAGTCACCGGGTTGAATTTGCCGTTTTCAGCTCCTAGCCTGGAATACCACGGCTTACCATAGCTATCAGCTATCTCAGCCAGTTCCTTCAACCTTGGAGCAGCCGTATTCTGGAAAAAATTCATCCTTTCTTCACGAGAACGAATTTGGGCACCTTCCTGCCACAGGGCACGTCCTGCCAAAAAACCAGAGGCTCCCGCCTTGCAGGCTATCTCTACCTGCTTCCTGAACGAGTCAAAGTCAACGCCGGCACTGAGCAGCACCCAGGGTAGTCGGGATGCTTGGTTTAACTCTTGGCACAACCCCAGCAGCTTTCCCTCATCTTGCTCAAACTTAATATCTGCCGGAAATTCCGCTTTCAACACATCAACGGGCAGGGCAGTAATCAGCCGAGCGGTTTCGATTACCAAGTCAGGCTTTATCTCAGCAAATTTCTTTGAAGATGCCCCGCCTTCATTTATGCGTTCTTTACGAACAGGACTCTCTTTTTCCTCAGTAGGATAGCTTACCGGCTCAACCAGAAAGGCTATATCTTCTTCAAGACATTGGTCGGCTAGCCTTGCCACCAAATCGAGCTGTTTTGAGGCGACATCCTTCAGGTCAGGCCTGAAGTAGATTAAAAGCTTGACCGCTGAAGCTCCCATTTTCTTCACCTTTTTTACGCTCCAGCCAGGCAGAAGCTCAGTAATTCTGGCCGTACTGTCTCCGCTATAGCCGGTCTTCTCCATGCTGACAAGAAGTCCCTTAGGCCCAGGCAAGAGACCCGCAGCTATAGCCTGACCAGCTCCATATTCCGGGTCAAGCAATATGGCACTGGCAAAAGGCGCTACCGCTTGACAGAGATCAAGCTTAAAATCAACCATATCCTGATAACTCACCGCATCAGGGTTTTTCTCGTTCAGGGCCCGCTTAAGCGCTCCCCTATGGTCAATGGCACACATTGTCATTATGCCCTTGGAATCAGCCAATTGCTGGAGCCCTCTTAGCTTGCCGATAGATATGTTCATTACATCACCTCCTGACAGACCATATCCTTTCTTTCATTCACAAAGGTCTTTTTTCATCTCCTGGAGGGCAAAGGCAGCGGCACCGAGCACTCCAGAATTTCGACCCAGCTTAGGGGAGGTAAAGCGCACAGCCTGGAAAGCTTCTTTATATGCTCTCTCTCCAGCCATTTTGAAGGCTGGCTCAAGCAGCATATCACCGATGTTTGATAAACCACCACCGATGACTATCAACTCAGGGTTGAATATGTTGATTAAATTGGCCAGCCCTACACCTACATAGTAGCCAGTCCGAGCAATAAGTTCTTTAGCCAGGCTATCACCCTGCTCGGCGGCGCTATGAATGACCTGCGCCGTCACCTTTTCCATGTCACCCTCGGCATATTCCAGGATGGAAGTCCTGGCGCCTTCTTTAATCCAATGCCTTGCCTCCCTGGCCAGGGCTGTCCCCGAGGCCAGCGTTTCCCAACAACCTCTGTTTCCACAGTTGCAGATCGGACCTTCATCATCAATAGTCATGTGCCCCACCTCGCCAGCGGCACCAATAGCTCCACTGTAAATCTTGCCATCGAGGACAATGCCTCCGCCGATGCCCGTGCTGAGAGTAATATAAATGAAGTTACGCACACCCCGGGCGGCGCCAAAATAAAATTCCCCCAGGGCAGCGGCATTGGCATCATTGATAAGAAAGGTCTTCCTGCCTAACCTTTCTTGCATTATGTCTCTTAGAGGAATATCTCGCCATCCCGGCAGATTCGGTGAGGTAAAGAGGATGCCCGTCTCAGGGTTTGAGAGACCAGGCGCCCCAATCCCTATGGCAGTAAGCTCTGAAATGGCAACATCTGCCTGCTCTAAAGCACGATGCGCAGACTCTAAAATAGATTGAATAACTGCTTCATGGCCTTTTTGGGCTGGCGTTATACTCTCATCACTCGAAAGCATTTCGCCTCGAGAGTTAACTACCGCCGTCAGTATTTTGCTACCCCCAAGGTCAACCCCAAGAATCAAATCATCAGCATTCTCACCCAATTTCAAACTCCTGCTATGCACCCTCAGCTATATAAGTAGGCCCCTTTGCCGAAACTAGCGTTTCTTTCAAAAATAAGGCTTGCTCTTGATTTTACTTATAGACTATCCTGGTGGGTATCTTTGCAGCCTCACTCCCGAGCTTGGCAAAGCGGTCAGCTTGGACTATATTCACCTTCCTCCAACTTGCAGACCCTGCCCCAATGGCGATAATAGGTTTTATTACAGTTTATATTATTATATTGTATACTGGGGCAGATAATAAAAAAAGACACTAAGTTCCCGTGAACAATCAAAGACAGGTCCCCATCATTTACAATCTGTTCCCCCGCCTAGCAGGGACTATGACTGATTGGCTCCAGCACGCATCTCGCGCCGCAGAAATGGGCTTCAACTGGCTGTACATCAACTCAATCCATTACCCAGGGTTTTCTGGCAGCCTTTACGCTGTAAAGCACCACTACCGTATTAATCCCCAATTTCTGCCCCCCGATACTGAGGAGGACGACCTGACCATCTTGGCGCAAACTCTTCGAGGATCCCAGGATTTAGGGCTCTGGCCTATGATGGACCTGGTCATCAACCACACTTCACGCGACTGCCCTCTGACCCAAGAACATCCTGCCTGGTATGCCCATGATGGACATGGGGAAATCGTCAGCCCTTTCGCCCGGGACCCCGATAACCCGGAAAAAGTGACGGTATGGGGTGACCTGGCGGAGATAGATAACGAAGGTTCAAGTGACAGGGAAGGCCTCTGGGCTTACTGGGCCGAGCTTGTAAAACGCTACCTTCGGCTGGGGTTCAAAGGCTTCCGGTGCGATGCAGCGTACAAGATACCCGCTGCCCTCTGGCGCTATCTCGTTGAGGAAACAGCAAGTATCGACCCGGAGGCGATGTTTTTTGCTGAAACGCTGGGATGTACTGAAGAGGAAGCCTTGGCACTGCACGATGCCGGGCTGCATTACTTCTTCAATAGTTCCAAGTGGTGGGACTTTGTGCAGCCCTGGTGTCTGGAGCAGCATGAGAAGTTCGGCAGAATTGCCCCATCTATATCCTTCCCCGAGAGTCATGATACCACTCGCCTTGCTGCCGATACGGGTGGCAACGAGGCTGTGCAACGTCAGCGCTATGCCTTCGCCGCATCATTCTCCGCCGGGCTTATGATGCCTATCGGCTACGAGTTCGGCTTCAGGAAAAAATTGGACGTTGTTTCCACTCGCCCTACAGATTGGGAGACAGCCTCGTTCGATCTCCAGAGATTCATAAAGAGGGTTAACAAACTCAAGATAGAACATCCTTTGCTCCATGGTGATGGGGAATTAAAGATGGTCACAAGCGATAAGGACACCCTTGTGCTAGAACGACGTACAGAGCAAGCTCCCGGCCAGCTAGCTTGGGTCTTGGTAAATAAGAGTAAAGGCAGACGTACTACAGTAAGCCTCGATGGCACTGCCCTCACCCCCCGGCATCGCTTGCATCGCATTTGCCGGAGCGAGAACTCCTTGCTCGAACTGCCGAGTTCAGGGCAGACCTTGGTGCTTGAACCCGCCGAATTGATGCTGCTCTTGGAATCCTGACAAACCAATGCTAAGATTTTTCAAAGAGAGCGTAACGTGAGCTTCGCCAGAGCAAGTGGGATATTATTGCACCCGACCTCACTCCCGGGTCGATTTGGGATAGGAGACTTGGGAAAAGAGGCTTATCGGTTCGCAGATTTTCTGATTAGCGGTGGGCAGCGTCTCTGGCAGATTTTGCCGCTAGGCCCCACCGGCTACGGCAATTCTCCATACCAGTGCCTTTCTGTCTTCGCTGGAAATCCGCTGTTTATAAGTCTGGAAAGACTGGTTGAAGATGAGTTCCTGGAACCTGTTGACTTGGAGAATATACCTTCCTTCCCCAAAGACAGAGTTGACTATGACTCAGTTATCAAATTCAAGATGCCCTTGTTGAAAAAGTCCTTTGAGACCTTCCAGAGGAAAGCTTCTCCAAGTGAGCGGGAGCAATTCGAAGTTTTCTGTCAGCAGCACACTTCTTGGCTTGAAACTTACTCCTTGTTTATGGCATTGAAAGAGGCTCATGGCCTCGCTGCCTGGAATGCCTGGGAGGAAGATATCCGAAGACGGCAGCCGAAGTCTCTCCAACGCTGGAGCAAGAAGCTGGACTACGAAATCTGCCGCCACAAATATCAACAATACCAGTTTTTTAAGCAATGGTCCGAACTAAAGAAGTATTGTAATGAGCGTGGGATCAGGCTCATCGGTGATATGCCCATATTTGTTGCCCTTGATAGCGCTGAGGTCTGGTCGCATCCAGAAATGTTCTATCTGGATACCAGTGATAAACCGACGGTGGTGGCCGGGGTGCCGCCTGACTACTTTAGCAAGACAGGACAGCTATGGGGAAATCCTCTCTATCGTTGGGATGTAATGGCCAGAGATGGCTATACGTTGTGGATTGAGCGTTTCCGGGCAACACATGCCTTAGTTGACATCATCAGGTTGGACCATTTCCGCGGCTTCGAGAAATACTGGGAGGTTCCAGGCACGGATACCAATGCCATGAACGGGCGGTGGGTCTCCGGACCGGGGATTGAACTCTTTAAAGCCGTGCAGAAAGCCTTAGGCACCCTGCCCATTATTGCTGAAGACTTAGGGGTAATCACGCCAGAGGTAGACGCACTTAGAGACCAGCTTGGCTTTCCGGGGATGAGGGTTCTCCAGTTCGCCTTTGGCAGTGACCCCAAAGCTGATGATTACAAGCCTTATAACTACCTGCGAAACTGCGTAGTGTACACCGGCACTCATGACAACAATACAACCATTGGCTGGTTCAAGGATATCGCATTAGAAGCTACCACTCAGGGCTGGGGGGAAAAAAAGAAGGAGAGGCAGGCTGCCCTAGAGTATCTTGGCACAGATGGGCATGAGATCAATTGGGATTTCATCCGCCTGGCTTCGATGTCTGTCGCCGATACAGCTATCATCCCTATGCAAGATGTTTTGGGATTGGGCAGCGAAGCCAGAATGAATTTTCCGGGTACTACTAAGGGGAACTGGCATTGGCGTTTTGTGCCTGACATGCTGACTGCAGAAATCAAAGATAGGTTAAAGGAATTAACTGCACTCTATGGACGATAATTACAGATTGAGAGTCTTGTACCGGAAGATTTATTGAGTTGAAAAGACTAGCCTGCAGTCAAGAAAGTAAGCCAGCTTGACCATAATAGTCAGTGGCAATGTGCCTTTTGTGAATTAAGTATTATGTCAAATCGAATCATTGATTATTACGGTTGTTGATAGTATACTGTCATCATACACAGAGGGGGAGGTATTCCATGAAATTATCCTGTCATCAAGAAAACCTAAATAGGGGGCTAAGCATCGTAGGGAGAGCTGTAGCCACCAGGTCCACTTTACCTATCACTCAAAATATCCTTTTATCCGCTGAGAAATCGCGCCTCAAGTTAGCAGCTACCAATCTGGAAATGGCTACCACGTGCTGGGTTGGTGCTGAAGTGAAAAAGGAAGGAGACATAACTGTTCCTGCTCGCTTGCTCATCGACTTTGTTAATTCCTTGCCCAACGACTTAATTGAAATCAATCTTCCCGCTAACAGTCGCATTCTGGAGCTTAAGAGCGGTCATTTTCAAGCCCGTATTCACGGCATTGATGCCGCGGATTTCCCCCCTATCCCTCAGATAAGCGATGGCATAACTACCACCATTGAGGCAGCTAGTCTCAGGGAAGGAATTGCACAGGTCGCCTTTGCTGCCGCCACTGAAGAATCCCGCCCGGTATTAACCGGAATTAACACTGAGTTCGATGGCGAGCAACTCAACCTGGTGGCTGCCGATGGCTTCAGGCTAGCTGTCCATAAGACAACCCTCAGCTCGCCAGTCAGCGAGAAAACTACGGTTATCATCCCGGCCAGAACCCTCAATGAACTGAATCGCCTTCTTGGTGAGCAAGAGGAACCAGTAGAAATCACTGTAAACGAAAAAAAGAGCCAGGTCCTCTTCCGCCTCAAGAATGCTGAGCTGGTTTCCCAGCTTATTCAAGGCTCCTTCCCCAATTATTCCCAGGTCATCCCTCAAAGCTATACTACGCGAGCTGTACTGGACATTAATGAATTTCTGCGGGTAACTAAAATGTCATCCATATTTGCTCGCGATGCCAGTGGCATAGTTCGTCTGGTCATTACCCCGGGTAGTGAACTTACTCCAGGAAAAGTAACCGTTTCTGCTCAGGCTGAGGAAGTCGGAGACAATGTTGGTGAAATCGACGCTCTCACTGATGGAGAAGAGGCGAAAATCGCCTTCAACGTAAAATATCTTTCCGATGTTCTATCTGTCCTTCCCCAAGCCCAGGTAGCTCTAGAACTCACCACCCCCTCCAGCCCGGGAACCATCCGCCCTATAGGCGTGGACAATTACGTTCACGTCGTCATGCCGATGTTCGTGCAGTGGTAGGTGCTTTAATTTAGCAGGGAGGAGGTGAGATGAAGTTCCGAATTATTTTAGAATACGATCCTGAGACAAAAAGCTATGCCGCCTATTGTCCGGAACTTCCAAGATGTTGCAGTGCTGATGATACCGAAGAAGCATTAAAGAATGCGAGGGAGGCTATCTCTCTCTATCTTGAACCGAGTTCACCAAAACTCAAGCCCGATGAGGTGTTCCGTTAGTAAAGGGACGCAGATAGAATGATAGACTTGAAGTATTCCTTGGTGATAGAAGCGACTGAAGACCCAACGTTCTTTGCCTTTTACTCTCCAGACCTGGAAGGTTTCACCGGCGTAGGACATTCTGTAGAGGACTGCCTTTACAAGGCAAAGTGGGGGATGGAAGAACATGTTGCTCTTCTTAAGGAGAGCAAGCTACCTATCCCAAAACCTAATCCGAACCCCATCATTACTGTCCAGAACGAGAAACGCCTGGCGGCAGTTAGTTAAAGTGGCTTTGCCAGCACTCCACAAAACGAGATTGAAGCTATATCCAAATCTAGTGGACACTCCCGTGTTTGTCCAGTGGTGACTCCTTAACCCTATAGTATGTCCTAGACACCGCACAAAAAACTAGCGACAATTTCCTTAATGAGAATTTAACAATGTTATCATATAATGGTGCCATAGGTACTATAAGGCGAATATTGGGTATGAAGATAATACCTGGTTCGAGGAGACGCCATTATCTGGCTGGAGCTACCATTTTTTTGATTATGGTAGCCTTAATTGTTGGGATGGCAGGCTGTGGTGGTACTCTTAGACTCACTATCGACAGCACCGAAGGAGGATCGGTAACCACACCCGGAGAAGGGATTTTTACCTATTTTGCTCCGCAATGTTGTCCAACGCAGGAGCTGGTAGCTGAGGCCGAGGAAGGCTACCGCTTCGTCGAGTGGACTGGCGATCGGGACTTGCCTCGCAACGTCGACGCTGCTATAACTTGGATTATGCTGGGCCACGACTGCTCCATAACGGCTCACTTTTGGCCCGAATGCACCCCCATGGTCGTGGCAGGCAGCCTTCACACGGTGGGGCTTAAGGACAACGGCAGGGTGTTCGCCGTGGGAGACAACTCTCACGGGCAGTGCAATGTCAGCGGCTGGAGGGGCATCAACCAGGTCGCCGCAGGCTACGGTCACACGGTGGGACTCAAGTCCAACGGCACCGTGGTCGCCGTGGGAGACAATAGCAATGGGCAGTGCAATGTCGAAGACTGGACGGGCATCAATCAGACCGCCGCAGGCTCATCTCACACGGTGGGTCTCAAATCCGACGGCACAGTAGTCGCCGTGGGACAAAACTACCACGAGCAGTGCAATGTCGCCGATTGGACAGGCATCAACCAGACCGCCACAGGCGACTGGCACACAGTGGGGCTTAAGGACGACGGTACCGTGGTCGCCGTGGGGGAAAACGACGACGGGCAGTGCAATGTCAGCAACTGGACGGACATCGTCCAGGTCGCCGCAGGCAGCAATCACACGGTGGGGCTTAAGGACGACGGTACCGTGGTCGCCGTGGGATTAAACACATCTGGGCAGTGTAATGTAGACAACTGGACGGGCATCAATCAGACCGCCGCAGGCTCATCTCACACGGTGGGTCTCAAATCCGACGGCACAGTAGTCGCCGTGGGAAACAACGATGACGAGCAGCGTGATGTGGGCAGCTGGACGGACATTATCCAGGTCGCCGCAGGCTACGGTCACACGGTGGGACTCAAGTCCAACGGCACCGTTGTCGCTGTCGGGTATAACTACTACGGGCAGTGTGATACCGCTGGCTGGAGGAACATCACCGAGGTCGCCGCAGGCTACGGTCACACGGTGGGGCTTAGAGACTGGGGAAAAGTGGTCGCCGTGGGATACAGCTACTGCGGGCAGTGTGATGTCGAGGATTGGACCAATATCATCCAGGTCGCCGCAAGCACGTATTTCTGTGGTTGGACGGTGGGGCTTAAATCCGACGGTACCGTTGTCGCTGTGGGAGAAAACAACGACGGGCAGTGTTATGTCGGCGGCTGGACGAACATCACTCAGGTCGCCGCAGGCGATCATCACACCGTGGGGCTTAAGTCCGACGGCACCGTAGTCGCCACGGGAGACAACTCCGAGGGGCAGTGCAATGTCAGCGGCTGGTCGGACATCACCCAGGTCGACGCAGGCATGTGGCACACGGTAGGACTTAAATCCGACGGCACCGTTGTTGCTGTGGGATGCAGCAGCCATGATCAACGCGATGACGGGCAACTCAATGTCGGTGGCTGGACAGACATTATCCAGGTCGCCGCAGGCAGCTATCACACAGTAGGACTAAAGTCCGATGGCACCGTAGTCGCTGTGGGATTGAACAATGAAGGGCAGTGCGATGTCGGTGGTTGGACAGACATCATCCAGGTCGCCGCAGGTTTCTATCACACGGTGGGGCTTAAGTCCAACGGCACCGTTGTAGACGCGGGATGCTCTAGTGGTTTCAGCGGCTGGACGGACATCATCCAGGTCGCCGCAGGCTACGGTAATACTGTCGGAGTTAAGTCCGACGGGACCGTGGTCGCCGTGGGAGACAACGAATACGGGAAGTCCAATTTCGGCGCCTGGATGCTTATCAGCTAGTTTGCCACAGGTGGCTGGATAGATATCCTACTGCAAACCACTAACCTAGAGGGAGAATACTCAACTTCTTTTCCCTAGAACTACCACACGCAATACGGTGATTTAGCCGTTGAATCTATTTCAAATAGCTATACAGTAACGTACGCATGGAATGGCAAACATCCCCATGTTCGTCCAGTGGCGACTAAATTTTGCTTTAGTTTATTGATTTTTTTTGGCGAAGGGTGTATTTTCTGGAAGTAGCTTGTTTGTGTCCAGCAAGTCTTTGAGGGATATATCGGGATGACGGTTCTCAAAATGTTCAAGCTGCTCCTCGAATAAAGATAGTTCATCGGTGTATGTAGTTGATATTACCGTGCCGTCCAGAGTGAAATTGAACTCATAGCCGTTGGGGTGATGGTGATGGGAAGTGCTTTAGCGGTGAACTGGCTGAGATTTGCCTAAAATGAAGTTTAGAGGCGATTTTAAAGGCATTGATGAGATTGTCGGTAGAAAAAAAAGTACAGGATAGTCCGTTGTCGGCGGAGATGGACGGCGGACGCCTGTGCTTAGGATTTTGGGGTTAAGTATAATCGCGGTTGATTTGGTCATTTGAGTTGCTTGTACATATAGTCACTGCGCTCGGAATCATTTTTGAGTATTCCCTCTATATCCGCTCCGGGATTGACAAGCTCAAGCATCTTGTAATTTATCACCTTGAACAGACCGACAAAGGTATGCGCGTCTTCATGTGATAGTGGCGACATGACTTGCCGTAAAAACTCCATGGTTACTATATTTGCTGGTTTAATGGCGTCCTCCCCCTTGCTGGTGATAACCACATTTACTACCCTGCGGTCCTTCCTGTCTCTTACCCTTTTCAGCAGACCAGTTTTGACCATGCGGTCGACTATCATACTGACGCTGTTTGTGCTACGTTCTGTCCATCGGGCTATATCAGTTATTCTTATAGGCACATCGCGGTATTTTACAGTCACAAGCACTGTATACTGCTCCGTAGTAAGCCCTTGTCCCCTAAGTACTTCGTCCAAACCATTCTTAAGCCGGGAGTAGGTTAGGTACACCAGGCGCGCCAATCCCAAAGGTAGGCTGTACTCTTTAGAATTTACCATCATATTTAGCTTCTCCTTTACCTTTAGAGTCTCTTTTAAGACAATAGTAGCACTCGCAGGAGGAGATATCAACAAACTAGGTTATGAAAGGTATTAATCAGAGAGGGAATTCGCTTCAGAATGCTGTATTTGGTTATTGAACTATTCACGCGTTGAACAAAGCTCGGGAATCCTGCAAAGCAAGTCAAATGTGTTTCACGAAGAGTTCAACTTTGTCCAATCTACCCGTCTAAAGACATGGCTATGCTCGTGACAGAACATAGCTTCTTGCCTTAGTATGAATATACCTACAACGGAACAGTGATGCCTGTGTTCTTGCATTGGTGTCCTTCACCTAATAGAAAAGCTAAATGGTATTAAGTATTTGTACGCATCATTTGATAGACATCCCGATGTTTGTTCTACAGAAACAAAATGGTTCAATTGCTATCTCCAATGCACTATAATATGATTCTAACAAATGAAAGAGATATTCCGTGATAAATCAAGAGATAAATTAGCTCAGAACCTCAACTCCTTGGGTATTAGAGCGGACTTGGCTGAACGTGGCCGAGCGGAAGAAAAAATAGAGAATTCATGGTATCAACGTTCTTTGGGAATTATAGACATACCAGAAGGATTGGTCAGATGGATAAATATCTTGAAAAAAGATGGGAGTAAAAACAGCCCTCCTCTATGGTGGGTCATTCTTGTTATACCGGATGAGAGACCCCTCACAAATCACCAAGCGGTTGACATCAAGACAATAAGAAAAAAGGCATTTCCATTGTTCGGGAAAGTAGTCGATGTGACCTGGAAAGGTAACGATCATTATACTGGACTAGCCGAAGTTCTTTCCAACGATGAAGCAGTAAAAAACCTAGCGAAAAGGATTGGCAATTTGACAGTTCACAGTTATGCCAAAGAATTTCAAGGGTGGACATTGCAAGTGGATAGGCGATTTGAGCCAACAAACCAAGATTGGGCAACCATTCAGAAGATTGCTAATTATATCCTTTCATCAGCTCGTGTCTACTAGCCAAGGCCTGGATCTCTCATGAGTAATTGAGGATTCAAGGAAAGAGTAGAAAGTCTCGAACCGTTGCACACATCACAGGACAAACACGCCTATATTTACGTAGCTAGAACGTACACATGTAAGGGCAAACATCTCGATGTTTTCTGGCGGAATAAAGGTTCCCCTTTTGGTCTTATGCAATATGAGCGAGGCAGTGCCATAGTGTGAGTTCGTTATTTATGGCACCTTACCGGAACCCGTCAAGTACATTCTAGCCCAAGCCGCGGACTCAATGTCCTCGGGAAATAAAATGCAAGCCATTTTGTGATTTTGGTGAAATCAGTAAGGTTTGATACAATGACTGTTTAGCTTTATAGTGAACTATGCGGGTCATTCAGACAATCAAACAAAAGGTGTTAATTCGGAATCTTGTATTGGCGACCAGCATATTTCTTGTTAGTCTTGTACTAGGTAGGCTTATTGGTCAGAATACCGCTCTAGAGGTTATAAGACGGCTCGGTGGTTCACTAGAGCACTTGGCACCGACGGGTAACCTGTCTATCCTATTGTTCCTAATAATATTCATCAACAACGCAATCAAGACTCTCGGGCTAATTTTCTTAGGTATCCTACTGGGAATACCACCTCTACTTTTCATAGGCGTAAACGGCTTTATCGTTGGAAGCGTTGGCTCCGCGCTTGAATCAGTCAAAGGGTGGAGATATGTTATAGCTAGCGTAGTACCGCATGGTGTGATCGAGATTCCAATGCTCTTGCTAGCCACTGCTCTGGGTCTCACGGTAGGTATGGAATCACTTAAGTGGCTAGTACGAAGAGAGAGCCGAGTCAAATTACAGTTGTCAGATTGCCTTAAAGTCTACTTGAGGTGGATTCTTCCTGGGCTTGCCATTGCAGCCATCATAGAGGCCTTTGTTACCCACTTACTAATGGGGCTGGTCAATGCTGGTTAGCTTGGCTTCTGTAAATATCCCCGCAGACAAATGTGAATAGGCTGACGACCCTCTTCGAGTCTGTTGGGGGTTCTCAATGGAGACTCATGCACTCAAACAATACTAAGATGGCTTCCTTTGACACTCAAGAAGCCTGGCCGTTGCACGATTTAGCGAATTGATTGGTTGGACCCAGGCCCAAACTGCAAACTCCCGGTGCCATAGTTTTCCCTAAAGACTAACCTCGTGGTAAAACCCTGGGCTTGGTCAAATATCTATCCCAGCCCAAAAAACACCCCAAAAAAACCTAGCAAGAATGCCACTTGGGCTTTGTTATGACAAGAGAGACTCAAAATTAAGGCGTCATAGTGTGTCGTAGTGGCCACTTTTTGACGATTATCCGGTCAGTGTCGGGCTGAAGGTTATGGCAGTCAATCCATTTACCTTCCCTTTTTGTAAGACCATAGCACACAGCTCCTCAATAAAAAAGTAGCGGAAGCGATTACCAATCGCTTCCGCTACCACATTTACGCACTCTATCTAACAGCAGCCGATATTCAGTTGTCGATTCCATGTTTGTAGAAATTTTTACGGTTGCCAAGTTGTACGCTAAAAAGCAAGTCAGTATGCTAAAATGGCTCAATGGATTGGAGGGTAGTATTTTATAAAGACGCCGATGATAACGAGCCTGTTAAAGATTTTATCCTCGGGCAATCGAACAGCGCAATCGGTGAAATTTTACATGTTTTCGACTCGTTGTATCAGTTAAATTAGAAAGGAGGAATGGAATGGAGACGCAAGCAAGTGCAATGGAAGCGAGACTGTTCCCGGTGGTGGAGACACAGTACGGAAAAATCCGAGGCCTAAACCATCAGGGCGTTAAAACATTCCTGGGCATCAAATATGGAGCTTCAACGGCAGGGAAAAACCGCTTTATGCCTCCACAGCCTGTAAAACCGTGGGCAGGCGTCGTCGATGTGTTCGACTATGGGCAGATTAGCCCGCAGACCCCGGCCGACCGGCGTATGGATTACCCAAATCTTATCTCCTGGCACCGCCAACCAGGAGGAATTGGCGAAGATTGCCTGACCTTGAATGTCTGGTCGCGGAGCGTAAACGACAACGCCAAACGCGCTGTTACAGTCGTTTTTCACGGTGGTGGTTTTGCAACCGGTTCAGGAAATCACCAGGGTTTTGATGGAGAAGCGATGGCGCGTCTTGATGACGTCGTCCATGTTTCTGCCAGCCATCGGCTTGGACCATTCGGCTATATCAACCTGGTGGATTTGGGCGCCCCGGAGGAATTCAAATATGCCGGCGTGGCCGGCGTCATGGACCTCGTCACCGCTTTGAAATGGGTGCAAACAAATATAGACCGATTCGGCGGTGACCCAAATCGCGTATTTATTTATGGGCAATCGGGCGGTGGCGCTAAGACCAGTACACTTTTGGCGATGCCTTCGGCCAAAGGCCTCTTTCACCGCGCTGGCATCCAGAGCGGCTCGTCGCTGCGCTTGATGGAACGGGAACAGGGTGTCAAAAATACCGAGGCGATACTTAAAGCCTTGGGCATAGACAAAAAGAACATTGCGGATCTGCAAAAGCTTCCGTTTTCCACAATTGTGGCTGCGCAGGCAAGTCTGCCACTTGACATCACTCGATTTTCACCGATCATAGGAAACGACATATTGCCGCACCATCCCTTTCATCCGGCGGCGCCGCCGGGATCGGCCGACATCCCGGTCATCATCAGCACCACGCTGGACGATGCCGCGATAGCCCTGACCAACTTCGATCTGACTGAATCCGGGCTCAAACAAAATCTGGAAAAACAATTTGGAGGCAACGCCGCGCGCATTTACAAGCTTTATCGGGATGCCTATCCTGATATATCGCCCTATTTAATTCAAGCTCGCCTCGTTACGGATCGCGGGTTCCGCCATTCGGCCATCAAGCAGGCCGAATTGAAAGTGGCCCAGAACAGCGCTCCTGTTTATTACTATTTGTGGGAATGGGCGTCAAAAGCCTTCGATGGCAAATTCGGCGCCGTGCACGGTGTGGACGTCTCTCCGGCGGTGCATGACTGTCACGAATCGAACAACGACTGCGGGCAGAAGGAAGGCAAGCTGATGGTCGACCGCTTTGCAGCCGTCTGGACTAACTTCGCTAAAACCGGCGTACCGAATTCCGACCTCACGCCAGACTGGCCCCCGTATGATCTGAGGAATCGCGCCACCATGGTTTTCGACAACAACACTCGTGTCGAGAACGAGTACCGGCGCGAGTTCCGCCTGCTTTGGGAAGAATTAGGAGGAACAGGAATATTAGGATAGGAGAAGACGGCATCGTGGGATTATGATATGTGTTCATTATTTTGAAGTATAACATCCCACGGAACAGGCAAACGGTATCATATATTTATACTCATGGCTGGAAAAACATCCCGATATTCGTGCAGTGGCAGGTAAAGTCAATTCCAGCGGAATGACATCCTAAGTCTCTACATCGTTAGCCCCTCTGACATAAACCTTTATGTCTAGAGCATCCAGGGCCAGCACCTTTATTTCAGGGGGACTGTGTTCAAGATTCTCTAATACCCATTCATACAGTTCACTAAGCTTGACCTTAGCATTGACCAGACTTGTTAGATGTTCTCTGGTTTTCAGAAGGTCGTTTGATTTAACTTCATCTCACACCCATAATGAAGATACAAGCAACTGCTGTAGAGTCGGAATGAGTTGCTTCTTCTCAAACAAGAGTTCGGACGCTGTTCCGTAAGGCTTGTCAAGTCACTGCCAGCGAGTTCTACTTATCGAATAGTTCGCTTTTTTACCCAGAGCAAGCATTATATGCATCTCGGGAGGATAGTACCTAGACGATAGGTAGAGGTAAGATATGGCGTCTTGACACCTTCTGTATACGACTCTAGAATATCATTGTGAGGGTATAGTGAGTGATGGCGCGAGTTTAAGCGACTAACTTTATAAGACCGACGGTTGTCAAACGCTGGCCACATAGTTGGTACTTAAGGAGGCGAAAATGAAGTCGTTACTGAGGAGAAGCTTATTCTTATTCTGTGTGTTTACTCTTATCATGGGTCTTACTGCTGGGAACGTCGCAGCAGCTCAGGTAAGAGAGGGTGAACTGGTCCGGGAGGTAGTCTTTGAGAAGACCGATCTTATGTTTAGTGAGTATGAGGACTACGATGTTGTAACCCTAGCACGACATGGGAGTACTGGCGAGATAGGTAAGCCATCTCTTCCACAAGCGAGCTTCTTAGTGGTGATTCCTCCTGGAGCGCGAGTCAAAAGGGTTGAAGTAATCTCATCTGAAAGCGAGATTTTACAGGGGACATACAAGATTATGCCTGCGCAGCCACCAAAACCAATTTCCTCAGTAAAGTCATCAGTTATACTCAATAGCATTGATTATCATGCCGTAACACCTTTTCCTGGCAAGTTGGTCCAGCATGCCTACACGGGTAGCAGAGGAGGATACCAGGTAGCCGGGATTTTTATATATCCACTTCAGTATGTGCCTTCTGAGAAGAGCCTTCGCTTCTATTCCAGTGTGAAGTTCAAGGTTATATATCAGGAGAGTACACGACCGGTGAAGGCGAAAACCCCCACTCAAATTGAAGTCTTCGGCGATATGGTCGAGAAGACGGTTATTAACCCGGAGGACGTTAGCAGATGGGCACCACCGGTTCAGTCAGCTTCCGAGAATAACCATGATTACTTCATTATCACGTCCAGCGAATTTGTTGACGAATTTCAGCCCCTGGCTGATTGGAAGAACAGAAAGGGAGTTAGGACAGAGATAGCGACCATAGAGGACATTGGCTTGGACTACTCTGGCTCGGATCTACAAGAAAAGATAAAGAATTTCATCGTAGACATGGAGGCAACCTATGGGGCAGTTTACTTTCTTCTCGGTGGTGACACGAATGTAGTACCTCACAGGCTCTTAACCACTGGATATAATTTGGAGCCACCATACGGAGAACCTATCCCTAGTGACCTGTATTATAGTGACTTGAATGGTGATCTTTATAGCGATGTATTTGTAGGTAGGGCACCAGTGGAGAATGAAGCTGAAGCAACGACGTTCGTAAATAAGGTCCTTACCTATGAGAAGAACCCACCTCTGGTAGATTATCCCCTCGAAGCATTGATGATGGCGTTTATGCTGGATTCTAGCAGTAGTGCCGAAGACATAAAAGAGGAATGCGAAACTCATATTCCGACACCATTCAACGTTGACGAGTTCTATCAGAGTCAGGGTGAAGGCGGTGTTTCTCAAGCCAAGGCCAGAATTAATCAGGGCTTCGGGATTCTGAACCACGCTGATCACGCGAATTACAATGCATGGGGTGTTGGTTATTATGGTGGCGGTAGCCTTATGAGCTTAAGTGACATCAGTTCACTAACCAACGGTGATGAGCAGTCCGTAATTTATTCCATAGGCTGTTTTTCAGCAGCTATAGAAGAGGATTGCTGCGCCGAGCGCTTCCTGAACAATCCAAATGGAGGGGGCGTTTCTTATATTGGCAACTCGAGGTATGGCTGGTATCTTATCGGAGATGCCACGAGGCTAGGTGGAGATCTGGATGAAGAGTTCTATATATCCCTCTTCTCTCGTGGTCTTTATAACCTGGGGGAAGCACACGCTGATGCCAAAGACCAGTGGGTGGATGATGCAAGCGGGTTTTTCTATGGCCCATACTACAAGTATACAATTCTCGAACTCAATCTACTGGGTGATCCTGAGATGCCGGTATGGACAGATAGCATCAGCGAGATGAATGCCACCCACCTGAACGCAATCCCATCAGGCGCCAGTGAGTTTACGGTGACGGTCACAGAAACCGGCGGAACTCCTATAGAGGGTGCGCTGGTCTGCTGCATGATGGATGATTTCAGTGTTTATGAGAAGGGTTATACTGGCGCTTCAGGTGAGGTAACACTAGCTGTCTCACCGGTACACAATGGGACGATGTGGATCACTGCTAGCAAGCATAACTATCTCCCCTACGAAGGCTTTGCCATTGTGTCTGGACAGGATGAGTATACCCTTACAGTAAATACCGATGGCAATGGCTCCGTGGTGAAAGCCCCGGATCAGGCAACGTACGTCTACGACACCAGTGTACAGCTTACCGCTAATCCAGATCCCGGCTGGAGCTTTAGCCACTGGAGCGGTGACCTGACAGGCAGCGCCAACCCCGATTCCATCATTATGACCGAAGATAAGACGGTCATTGCCCACTTCACTCAGGATGAGTATACCCTTACGGTAAATACCGATGGCAATGGCTCTGTGGTGAAAGCCCCGGATCAGGCAACGTACGTCTACAACACCAATGTACAGCTTACCGCTAATCCAGGTCCCGGCTGGAGCTTTAGCCACTGGAGTGGTGACCTGACAGGCAACACCAACCCCAATTCCATCATTATGACCGAAGATAAGACGGTCACTGCTCACTTCACTCAGGATGAGTATACCCTTACAGTAAATACCGATGGCAATGGCTCCGTCGATCTCAGTCCTCCCGGTGGCAGCTATCCCTCCAGCACAGTAGTCACCCTGACAGCGATGGCTGATCCCGGCTGGACATTTACTGGCTGGAGTGGTGACCTAGACGGCACTGATAATCCTAAGAACATCACCATGGACAGTAATAAGAACATTACCGCTACCTTTACCCAGGATACGTACACCCTTACAGTAAATACCGATGGCAATGGCTCCGTCGATCTCAGTCCTCCCGGTGGCAGCTATCCCTCCAGCACAGTAGTCACCCTGACAGCTATCGCTGATACCAGCTGGACATTTACTGGCTGGAGTAGTGACCTAGACGGCACTGATAATCCTAAGAACATCACCATGGACAGTAATAAGAACGTTACCGCTACCTTTACCCAGGATACGTACACCCTAACGGTTAATACCGAAGGTAATGGCTCCGTCGATCTCAGTCCTCCCGGTGGCAGCTATCCCTCCAGCACAGTAGTCACCCTGACAGCTATCGCTGATACCAGCTGGACATTTACTGGCTGGAGTGGTGACCTAGACGGCACTGATAATCCTAAGAACATCACCATGGACAGTAATAAGAACGTTACCGCTACCTTTACCCAGGATACGTACACCCTAACGGTTAATACCGAAGGTAATGGCTCCGTCGGCCTCGATCCTCCCAGTGGCAGCTATCCCTCCGGCACAGTAGTCACTCTGACGGCTATCGCTGATACCGGCTGGACATTTACTGGCTGGAGTGGTGACCTAGACGGCACTGATAATCCTAAGAACATCACCATGGACAGTAATAAGAACGTTACCGCTACCTTTACCCAGGATACGTACACCCTTACAGTAAATACCGATGGCAATGGCTCCGTGGTGAAAGACCCGGATCAGGCAACGTACGTCTACAACACCAGTGTACAGCTTACCGCTGATCCAGATCCCGGCTGGAGCTTTAGCCACTGGAGCGGTGACCTGACAGGTAGTACCAACTCCGATTCCATCATTATGACCGAAGATAAGACGGTCACTGCTCACTTCACTCAGGATGAGTACACAAAGGATTTTACTAATCAGGACATTCCAGTTTCAGGTACAGTAGTATCTGGCGATCATAGCCATACACACTCTAACGACAATATTTCGGAGTGGATAGAGGAAGCGCAAAGTCCTGGAAAGTCGAACAAGAGCTATCTGGAGCACAAGTGGACTGTTGATGTCACTGGTGGGGCAACGATTACATTCTATGTCGAAGCCTACCACACACCGAATAGCGAGGGTGATGATTTCGAGTTTAGCTACTCAACGGATGATCAAACATACACCTACATGCTCACTGTAGACAAGACTGCAGAAACCAGCGGCTACCAGACTTTTTCGCTACCCAATAGCTTGAGTGGAACTGTCTACATCCGCGTTACCGATACAGACCAAACACGGGGAAACAATGTTAAAGACACCATTTGCATCGACCATATGTACATAGAGTCTTCACCATCCACAGATACAATACCGCCCTCTGAAGTGACTGATATCAGCACGTCTACAGGAGATTACGGACAGGTAACCTTAGCTTGGACTGCACCTGGAGATGATGGCATGATTGGAATTGCCAGTGAATACGATATCAGGTATGTGCCGGGGGCCTCTGGACTAATTGATACCGAAGCTGAATGGGATATTGCCAATGAGGTACCGGATGAGCCAACACCCAATGCATCTGGAAGTCTGGAAAGCGTGACGATTGGAGGACTAGAACCCGGTGCTTCTTACTACTTTGCAATCAAGACCGCTGATGAGGTTCCCAACTGGTCAGCCCTCTCTAACAGTCCTCTAGGTACAGCCGGGAGTGCTGGAACAGTAAAGGATTTTGCCAATCAAGACATACCAATTTCAGGAGGAGTCTCCGGTGATTATACCTATACACACTCAAGCGATGATAGTTATCAGTCGATAACGGAGGTTAAGAGTCGTGGCAAGTCAAAGCAGAGCTACCTAGAGCACAAGTGGACCATCGATGTAACTGGCGGCGACAAAGTAATATTCTACGTTGAGGCTTATCACTCACCAAATATAGAAGGCGATGATTTCATTTTCGCCTACTCCGAAGACGCCAGTACTTACTATAACATGACTCTCGTGGACAAAACTACTGATGACAACGTATGCTACACATTTGAGCTACCAAGCGATCTTACTGGAACGGTGTATATCCGAGTTCTTGACACAGATCGAACAATAGGTAACAGGTCACTAGACACCATCTATATAGATTACATGTACATCGAGTCAGAGCCCTGATAACTATTCGACAAGGTCAAGATTGTTAGCCAAAGTAACAATCGAGTAAATTGTCAAATACCACATGCTTGGCTTGTGACTTAGCCAAGCATCTTGAGGAATGGTTCAGCTTTTAGCTTTACCTTTAGTTGCACAATCCTAGGGAATGTTTCAAAGCAAGTCAAACGTGTTTCACGAAGAATTCAACTCTGTTCAATCTACCCGTCCAAAGATATGGCTATGCCCTTGATAAAGCATACCCTTTACCCTCCATATAACTATACCTACAGTAAAACAGTCATGCCCATGTTCGTGCAGTGGTAGGTAAAGCTAACTCAAGAGGAATCACGCCTCTAAGCTCTGTAGTATTGTGGCCGGTATAGGGGCTTATATCTAAAGCGTCGAATGCCAGCCTTTTTATTTTCAGGCGTGCTGTGCAAAAGGTTCTCAGGTACCCAACTATACAATTCATTTAGTTTGACCCTGGCATTCGTCAGACTTGCTAGATGTGCTCTGGCCTTCACCAAG
>Ga0315533_1000969_pt1 | contig 23092 bp, 30 predicted proteins | sample SalMarSW160130MG_FD_203081 | JGI IMG/M metagenome (GOLD analysis project Ga0315533, IMG submission 203081) | Salt marsh sediment microbial communities from the Plum Island Ecosystem LTER, Massachusetts, United States - Salt Marsh Sediment SW1601-30 ... | reverse complement strand
CTTGATATCGCAGGTCGAGACACGAGCATATATGGGGAGAATGCGGTAGGCAAAACAACTCTGTTCGATGCCTTTTCGTGGCTATTGTTTGATAAAGACTCAGCCAACCGGAAGGACTTTGAAATCAAAACACTTGGAGTAGACGGAGAGCCGATACACGGCTTAGAGCATGAGGTTGAGGCCCACCTGGATATCTCCGGGCGGCCTCTGCTTCTAAAGAAAGTCTACTCCGAGAACTGGACCAAGAAGCGAGGCTCCGTCGACCGGGAATTTACAGGACACACGACAAACTACTTCCTGGACGGTGTGCCTACTAAGAAGAATGAGTATGAAGCCAGGATCGCCGAAGTCATAGATGAAGATGCTTTTAAGCTGCTCACCAATCCTCGCCACTTCAATGAGGTTCTACACTGGCAGGACCGCAGGAAGCTACTCTTAGAAGTATGCGGCGACCTGAGCGATGCTGAGGTAATAGCCAGTGATTCTAAGCTGGCAAAACTACCTGAGATTCTAAATGGCCATAAGCTCGAGGACCATCGCAAGGTCATAGCAGCCAGGCGTTCAGAAATCAACAAAGAGATAGAGAAGATACCTGTGCGCATTAGTGAGGTTCAGCGCAGTTTACCCGATGCTATCAATGCTCCTGGTCTTAAAACAGAGCTTGAGGATTTGAAAGGAAACCGCAATGTGAAAGCCCGGGAACTTGCGAACCTTGAGGCCGGCGGCGGAGTTGCAGAGCTGACAAAAGAGCTAAGGGTGATTGAGGCCGAGATACTTCAGCTAGAGAATGAACAGCGGGGGGCGGCAGCCGATGAAACGCAAGCAGCAAGGCTAGGATTAAGCAAGCTGGCGATTGAACGGGCAAGCATTGATACTGATGCGGCAATACGGAAAGACCAGATAGAAGAGTGCCAAGGGCTTATAGGACAGTTTGAAGTTAAACTCAATGCCCTCCGCCAGGACTGGACTGTGGCCAACTCTGAAACCTTTACCTTTGAGCAATCCGATACTTGCCCGGCGTGTGGACAATCCTTACCGCCGGAATATGTAGAGGCAGCTAGGGAGTTGGCCACGGCTGCCTTTAACCAAAACAAGGCAAATAAGCTAGCGTCAATTACCGATGAAGGGCAGTCAATTAAGGCAAAGGTCAAGGCATTAAACAAAGAGGTCGCTAACCTTGAACTGGACAATACGAAAGATGAAGCACGGCTTACTGAATTAAACAAAGAGTTTGACGGCGCCAGGGCTGCTCTCGCTGCCTTGGAGAATAAAGAAACAGAACCGCCGGCCAATCCCGCTTATGCTGAATTAACCCAAAAGAAAAGCGACATAGAGCTGGATATCGAAAAGCTCAAGGCTACTAATAGCGGGGCAGTCGAGGCCATGAGATTGATTCTCTCTGCCATTGACACAAAGATAGCGGATTGCGAATCAGCAATAGCTCAGATTAAACAGCGCGAGGCCGGCCTACAGCGCATTGAGGAATTGAAGGCTGAGGAAAGAACACTGGCTAAAGAGTTTGAGAGGCTGGAAGGGGAATTATACCTCACTGAGCAGTTTGTTAGAACAAAGGTCAGTCTGCTTGAGGACAGGATAAATAGTCGCTTTGAGCTGGCAAGGTTTAAGCTGTTCGACCAGCTAGTGAACGGCGGGGTAGAGGAAGTATGCGAGACGATATACCTCGGGGTGCCGTATAGCTCAGCACTTAATAACTCGGCGCGAATAAACATCGGGCTCGACATTATTAACACCTTGAGCGAGCACTTCCAGTTTGACGCTCCGATATGGGTAGATAACGCTGAGGCTGTTACGCAGTTACTACAGACAAAGGGGCAGCAGATCAGGCTATATGTGAGTGAGGCTGACAAGGTGCTTAGAATTGAAGCAGCAAAAGAAGCTATAGCGATATAAAAAGGAGGAATCAGATAATGGGAAAATCAGAGGAGAAAAAGGACACGACAGTAGCTAAGCGGGAACCAACACCGGGGGAAAAGTTCACCAGCCTGGTCGTCAGGGAGTTCGATTCAACGATAAGCGATTCCCTTGAGATGACGCCATATCAGAGGCATTTGGCCCAGCATCTTTTCATTAAGATTGATGCCACATTGAAGGATTTAGAGGCAAAGCGCAGTAGTGAACGGCAGCCAATAGTCTGGAACAATATCAATTTGAATAAATTAGCCATTGACGCCGTTCACAGAATAGACCTCGGCTTAGATGCCCTTATCGCCAATCATATCCACCCTATCCCTTACTGGAATAGCAAGGAAGGCAAGTATGACCTTGACCTGAGAATAGGGTATGCGGGCAAGGACTTATACCGGCGCAGGATGGCAGTAAATGAGCCGCAAGACATCATCTATGAGCTTGTCTATAGTGCAGACAGGTTCATACCTATCAAGCGAACTCTGAAAAATAGTGTCGAGAGCTATGAGTTTGAGGTGACGCAGCCGTTTGACCGCGGGGATATTGTTGGTGGATTCGGGTATATCGTATATGCCGATAGCCACAAAAACCAGTTGGTCATCGTAACGGAAACGGATTTTCAGAAGTCAAAGGCGATGGCAAAGACTCAAGACTTCTGGACAAAGAATCCAGTGGAAATGAGGTATAAAACCTTGGTGCTTCGTGTTACTGAGAAATTGCAAGTTGACCCCCGTAAGGTGAACGAAAGCTATCTGGCAGTAGAGGCTGCCGATGATGAAGCAGCTGAGGGTGAGATTGAAGATGAGATTTCGGAGAACGCCAACAAGGACATTATTGACGTGGATCCCGAGACAGGGGAGATTGTCGGGGAGCCAGCAGGGACAGAGAACACGGAGCCACCAAAGCGTGATCCTGCAAGCCTCAAAACTGTAGCAGCTATGACGAAGGCGTGTTTTGAGGACTTCGGTTTGCAACCAAAGCAAGTTCTGGCCGAGCTCGGGGTTTCTACCCAGGCAGAGATAACGAAAAGCCCGGCGGAGTGCTACGCACTGATAGCGGCAGTCAGGGTAGGGCCCAAGAAGGCGGCCGAGGAGAAGCCAGAGTTTTAAGATGGAGATAAAGGTTCTGGCTTCCGGGAGCAGTGGTAACGCTTACTTTGTGAGCGATGGCAAAACGCCGTTGCTCCTGGAGGCCGGTATTCCATTTCGCCTCATTCAGCAAGGCTTAAACTTCGAAGTATCCCGGCTGGTCGGCTGCCTTATCTCGCATGAACACCAGGACCACGCTAAGGCGGCGCATGAGGTTATGAGAGCCGGCATAGACTGTTACATGAGCCGCGGGACTGCTGAAGCCCTTAAACTATCTGGCCATAGGTTACACATCATCGAGGCATTGACTCAATTCCATATCGGCAGTTGGGCGATAAAACCCTTCCAGTTGCACCACGGCGCCGCTGAGCCGCTCGGTTTTCTAATGGCTAACCAATCCCACGAGAAACTTCTTTTCGCCACTGATACAGCTTATCTCGCCCACAGATTTGAAGGGCTAAGTCACCTTATGATTGAGGCGAATTACAGCTCGCCTCTGCTCAAGGATAACACCCCTTCATCAGAGCTACGGCGGTCAATTCTCCATGACCACATGAGTCTGGAGACGCTGGTTGATATGCTCCGGGCAAATGACTTGAGCAAGGTCGAGGAGATACACCTGCTCCATTTGAGCGATAACAACTCTGACGCAGATATGTTCAAGCGAAAGGTGCAGGAAGTAACAGGCAAACCGGTTTATATAGGATGACAAAAATGACTACTACCAACTTCTTTTCACCTCCTTTCTTTGATATAGGTGGCGGGGGCCTGACCAACCCCTGCTACCACTTTTATGGAGGTAATTATGAATAGAGCAAGTTCAGCAACAGGATGGGTAAGGAATCCAGTAATGATGGCACCTAACCTAGACCCCACACAGGCGAGTAGTTATGAATTAGGATGGACATATAATCCCATCACCGGCTGCCTAAACCACGATAACGGACTATGCAAAGGCGGTGGCTTCCCTTGCTATGCCTACAGGCTGGCGAATGGGAGATTGAAACAGAGGTATTTGGCGAATGATAACTGGCCGAAGATGATACTCAATGCTGGCGAGATTGACTATCCTGTGGGCTATCACCCTTCACAAGACCCCTTCTATCCCCGCTTTTGGGAAGAAAGGCTAGAGGATATTAAGCCTGTCCCTTCTTATGAGGGGCGATTCAATTCTGGAATAAGAAGTGCTCTAATAGAGAGCAAGCGTAAAGGCATCTTCGTATGTGATATGGGCGACCTCTTTGGTATTGGTGTGCCGGAAGATTGGACAAGCCGAATTATGGATGCAATTTGGGACAACGACGAGTATGACCGCTTCTACCTTCTCACCAAGCAACCTCAGAACCTAATCAGGTTCTCACCCTTTCCTGATAACTGCTGGGTGGGGGTGACGGCTACGAATGGCAGGATGGTTGATGATGCTGGCTATTACCTTGAGCAGATAGATGCAAAGGTCAAATTTCTTAGCCTTGAACCGCTACTAGAACCTATGCTGCTATTCTTTGGCAAACCCACCATTGACTGGCTCATCATCGGGGCTTGCACTGGCACAGGAATTGAAATGCTGAGGTTAGCCGAGGCATATAAGCGAGAAGATGGCTCAGTTATGCCTTATGGCAATAAGTTTACTTTGCAGCCTAAAATCGAATGGGTCCAGGAGATAGTAGAGGCTGCGGACAAGGCGGGAGTCAAGGTTTTCTTGAAGGACAACTTATGGCCTTTATTAACTGGGCATCCTGAGTTTTGGGAAGATATACCACAAGGCAATCATCCTAATTATGAAAGCATTGCGGAGTTAAGACAAGAGATGCCAACAGATGGAGTTTAATGGCTAATTGTTCTTGCTGCGGACAACCATTAACAGAGTTTAGCTTCCATAAACACTATCTCTCTGTCTGCAACAACTGGAAGTGTCTTTTACACAAAGAGCCCCAGGGCTACCGGGAAAAGACCCTGGCAGAGCAGCTAGGGCAGAAAGCGAAGGTTGGCCCGGTTAAGGCTAAAGCCAAAAGCAGCTTGCGCCCCGGATACTATGTTTACCTGGAAACGAAGAAGCAGAACTATCAGCATTTGAGGGACCTCGGGGTAGGCTCAAAAGAGGCCGCCGCATTGTCCACGAGCAATAAGAGGACGCGGGAGATTGAAAGGGTGATGCAGAAAGCTAATGGCTAGAATCCAGAAGGACACGGCAAATTACTTTCTGAGGGGGTATTAGATGGCTAGAGGTAGATTTGTAAGCAAGGCCATCAGCCTGGATGAAAAGGTGGAACGTCACTCGATTCCAGTGACCCTAGCTCGTGAAGTTATTGAGCGAGATGATTGCATATGCCAATACTGTGGGAAACGTGGTGAATTCATTAATCGCTATGGCAAACCAACGGTAGTAGAGAACCCAAAGGGTATTGACCTTAAAGGCATGGAATTCTACAACGGGCTTGATGTGATTCCCTTTCAAATTGACCATATTATACCCATATCCCAAGGTGGGCAAAACATAAAAGAAAATCTAGTTTTAAGTTGTCGGCATTGCAACTTGAGTAAAGGAGCAAGGCATGGGTAGCAGAACTTGGATCAAAATATACTGTGACAAGTGGTTGAACGGCACTATCAGAGATGAAACCCCTGAACTCCGGGGGATATGGATTGACCTTTTAGTTCTGGCTGGCTCGGGCAAGTATGGTGATGAGGGGGAGATAAAAATCACCGACCATGTGGGATTTCTGGACCAACAATTAGCCGACCTACTGCAAATTTCTTTGCAGAAATGGGTGGCCTGCAAGAAAAAATTGGTGCAAACTGATAGGGTCTGCATCGAAAATCGCAACATAGTCGCCATTAAAAACTGGTCAAAATACCAATCTGAGTACCACCGTCAAAAGCCTTATCGGGAGGGGGCTACCCAGATACAAGACACGATTGATAATGACCCTGAAAATAGTAACCAAAGGTTACAACACCAAGTTACAGAGGATGCTGTAACTAAAGGTACAACTAGAGATAGAGATAAGAGATTAGAGAAGGAGATTAGAGAAAGAGATTATAAAGAAGAAACTAAACAAGAAGAAAGTTCAGTTCGGTTCTTGAAATCAAAAGAGGAAGTAATAACTCTTTACCAAGAAAATGTCTTACTTGGAGCTACCATCTCTGAAGACATGGAAGCCGAATTAAAAACTGCCTGTGGGCGATACTCGCCAGATTGGGTGTACGATGCTATAAGAGAGGCCATTGCACAAAATCATCCGGACTGGCGATACATAGTCGGGGTTTTAAGGAATTGGTCGAAATATGGCAAAAAGAAAGGCTAGCTAATCTCCACTGATGGGCAATGAAGGAACAGTAAAGGAGAATTGAAATGAAGGAGAGGCCAGATGTATTGAGTGCTGAGATTCCTGAAGGGGAAAAGATAACAATAGAAAGGGCTATTGAGATTTTGAAAAGCGTAGAAGTTGGATTGCCCTTAATTACAATCACGGACTTGGGGAAGGCTATTGGTTTAGGTATTCAGGCATTAGGAAACGGGCAACTGCTTATCCAGCAAGCAAAGGCTGAGGTAGCAAGGGAGATAAAAAAACAACTTAGGGTAGAGCATAAAAGCCTTGAGGAATTATCAAGAGTGTGCTTTATCTTCCTTAGAAGGTTAGATGAGGTTATGGCGGATGCAAAAGGCAATCCCCTTGAAGCAGGCAAAACAATCGCTGCTCTAGCCAATAGATTAGAAATGGCAAATGATGAAGTAAGGTATTTTAACTTGGGCGTGGACTATAGAAAAGACGATAAGGACAAAGTGTGGCAATCTCTCAAAGATAAATACCTAAAGGAGGCAGCATGAACGGGTTTGTCTATTCCTTCAAAAGAGTAGAGGCTAAGAAATGTTTGATTCACACTGGATAGAAATTAGGGATGGCGATGTAAGGTTGAGGCCATTCTTTGAAAGGCATTACTCAGCACGGCCGAAGAGGACTCGCCATTATAAGAATTGGCGCCGTATATGCCCGCCTGGTGAGCATATGGTATTGATTACAGCGAAATGTGATGCTTTATTTGTGTGGGTTAAAGAGAAAATCCGGCACGATCAGCAAGTAGGTGTTAATTGCGCTGTCTTTAGGAATGAGAGCGATATTTTATCAAGTGAACTTATATCTGAAGCTGTTAAACTTGCTTGGCAAAAATGGCCTCAGGAAAGGTTGTTCACCTATGTCAACCCAGCAAAGATAGAATCCCCTAATCCTGGCTATTGTTTTCTACAAGCTGGCTGGGGAAGATTAAATGGTGCCAGCCCTAAAGGATTACGCATTTTGGAATTATTACCAGAGGCTGAGAAATGAAGCAAGCAATCAAAGGAGGGAATATGGATGAATTAAGAGAGGGGCTTAAAAGAATCCTGACAGACAATATGCAGACCTATGAAGATAAAGTCAAGCAAATTAAGGGGTTATTCAAAGAAGCTGGCTATTTAAGCCATGAAGAAATCCAAAGTATGCTCAATACTCTTTCGGGGGGTTTCGCTGAGATAGCGAAGATAGCTGGCTATGTGAAACTAGCAGAAGACCAGAGCTTGCCTGATGTGTGGGTTAGGGATATACCAAGCGGTAAGTTAGTCCAAGAGGATATGTGGAACAAAAGCTGGCGAAAGGTTGAGTTATGAAAACAGAAACCCATAGGATAATAGTCACCGAGCGAGACCTGAGAGAGTGGGTCCGGGATCTCTGCGGACTCTTCGGGTGGAAGATGTATTTCTCCTGGACCAGCATCCACTCACCGCGGGGATTCCCTGACCTGGTGCTGGTAAACCCTGAGCAGAAGCGGGTAATCTTCGCTGAGCTCAAGACTGAGAAGGGGAAGCTCACGCCGGAGCAGCAGGAGTGGCTTGTTGCCCTGCTGGAGTGTGGTGGCCACGAGGTTTATGTGTGGCGCCCGGGGGACATCGAGGAGATTGCAAGGATACTCAGAAAGTAAAGGAGCTATTAAAGCAGGAGACAGCAGGAGCGTTGAATAAGGTCACAATTTGTGATGTTAAAGGAGGGATAAATGAAAGACAAGATAGATGCAATCATAGCAAAGTTTGGTCAGGATTTTATGGAACAGATTAGTGATTCGCCTGATGTGATTGGCAATGAAATCCTCACCCTAATAGCCGAAGAAATAGAGAAGGTGGAGAATCCTTATCCAGAAGATAGATACCATGTAGCTCAAAGGATAGCCTTTGGTGAAGCTATAGTGAAGATTCTCGCCCTATTGAAATGATTGAAGGCGTAAAGCTGATAGAGTGTAAGCTAACCAGGGCTCAAAAAGCCTTGATAGATTGGGGCATAGCTCACCCCCACAGCCGTATTAAGGAACTTGAGTTTGTGGATGGGCAGCCTATGAAGGTTGTCGCCGTTACCAATGATGGACTTGGCACAGAGCTAGTGAGATTTGATAAAATAGTAAAGGAGGCGTAGATGGATAAGAATATAAAACTCATTGGGGACGGAATATCTGTCAGATTGGTTGCGATTGATGACGGGAAGGTAACATTAGAGGTTTGTATTACCAAGGATGGAATACCTCTTGTATTTTGGGTAGTGGAAAAACTAGACCAGGGCGACACTTGGGATTTATCGGGTTGCGATATAAAAGTGCCGTATGAACTCACAGGCTAGAAGAATGAATAAAAAGCTAAGCTAAGCTAGCTGACCAGCATAGGAACTGGAGGCGAGTTTTACCCGGGGAGACCTGGGGGCTCGCCTCTTTTTTTGTTAAGACGATGGCTACATTTGTAGATTTATTATCAGAATCGAGCAAGCCGAAGTGGGCTGAGATTTATAGAAAGTTCATGGGTAAGAAGTGGATACCACCAAAGCGCGGTGACCGTGCTATCGAGTGCGAGACGAAAATCGAGGACCTCGCGGAGATAGACAAGCTGATGAAGGAGAAACCTGGTTACTCGGTTGATGCTCAAGAGAGGGAAGGGTGACTGGGGACTGCCGAGACTGTAAGGATTATAGGGAGTGCACGGTACCACCTACTTGGTTCCATTTCGGGGAAATAAGATGGTGCCCCTACCAAGTTATTTTTATCTTAGCGAACGCCGACACATTAAGAGCTGGGCACTGGCCACAAGATCCTGATAGGGTAGATGACAATGCAGGGCAGAAAAGAATTAAAACCGAAGGGGCTTTTACCAAGTCAATACTTATACTTGCTGAGGTAGAGACTAGGCTTAAAAGAACAGGCATACATGGGAAATTGTTAGTCGCACAGGTTGAGGCAGGAAGAGAGTTTAGTAATCTGGACCCGGATGCCCGGGCTGCGCTGATGTATGTCAAGGGATTTAAGCGGAAAAGGATGTCTTTTGGTGCCTGGAAAAAGGCGAGGAAACATTACCAAAAGGTAAATGTGGGAGAGGGAGTTGACAATATTTCAAAGCCGTGATACCCTTAAAAACACGGGGCGGAATACGCCCTAGACAGTAAACCAAGCTCATTGACAGGCCACCCTTTTGGGTGGTTCTTTCATTTAAGGAGGGACCATGGAGAATCCAGTTGTTCAAATCATCCGAGCAATAGCAAGACCGGCAATTAGCATTATCTTCGCTGCCGTGATCGCCCAAATCGTCATAGAGGGTATCACCGCGCCGGAGTGGTTCCTGGCATTAGCTATTCCTACGATTGTCTGGTGGTTCGGGGAGCGGGCGATAACTCATATCAAGGCTAAAAATGCTAATAACTTCGACACTTTGGTCAATAAGGTAGCCACAGCGATAGAGAAGAAGAATGGTTGAACCTTATTATCAAGATAAGTGGGAGGCAAAATGATATGTGCTAAATGTGGGCGTGAATCAGGCGACCTATACTGTGGTAAATGCAGAGAGGATATACGTAAGATTGCCAAAATGTCTAAACCCAAAGATGCCAAAGCACTAATCCCTCTTTTGGCGTATGACCCTATTGAGGAAGTATATCGGTTTGGTTGCACCGTTATAGGATGCCCACTTAATTGTCGTGATGGATGGTGTTCAATTAAGATGCCTGAGTTTGCGCATATAAGGTTTCATGCTTTTGACGGTGATAATTGTGTTACGCAATTTTGTGGATAGCACCATCTGGATGCTATCAGGAAGTTATGGAGTTTGCAAATGTTTAACTGGCAAGACTTTCTGGGAGACCTCTCGGGCTATAAGCTAAAGTATGAGCGGTGTTCAACAAACTTTGCTGAGTGCAGTAGCAACCTAAAGGACATCGGCTCTAAACTTATTGAGGCAGAGAACACGATAAGGCAGCTTGAGTTATTAGTTCCTCGACCTGCTCCTCCGAAGATAGACTATATTGCTGAGAGAGACACGGCCTGGATTCAAGCACAGCTTAATGGCATGGGCTTGGAGATTATAAGGCTACCCCTGGATGGCAATTATAGACTAACCAATAGAAAGAACTTTGCCAATGTCGTAGCCTGGGATATCACGGACAGGTTGGAGTATGTTCGAGACTTCTTTGACTGCGATAAGTTCGCCATGCTGTTCAAGGTTATGGTGAACCTGATTTTTCAGCTCACTCAAGTGGCTGATGTCATAGACTATAAAAGTGGACATTCTTATAACCTGATACTTTTCCCCGATAGCGAGCCGATGGTATTCGAGCCTCAGAGTGATGGTATGTATATGTGGACAAAGAGGCTGACCGATTTCTATTCTTTGCAAGGGGCTATTGCTTTAATCTGATGTTTATAGGTGGTATTAACTTTAAGGAGTTTCTAAACAAGCCTGGGGAGGTACACGCTCTAGTGGAAGGGCTTTGCGAAGTCCTTTGCCCCTGGCGTGCCAGATACAAGCCTAGCAGTGAACTATTGGAATCGCTCAAGAAGGAGCATCACTACTACGCCTTTGGGCGAGCCCTTGGTGTCATTGTCTGGATATTGATAGCGAAACTCGTACAGGTGATATTCTGGTGAAACATGATAGGCACAGGCAAAATCCGACAAGCCGGTGTCCAGATGAAATGCGGATACTGCCCAGAGATGATTTGGCAGTATGATGATTTCGTCTGGTGGCACAGAAAACAGTATGACAAGGTTGAATTAGTGCCCGTACATCCTGAGTGCTGGGAAAAGATTAAGGAGGAAGATGGACTTTGACGATAACTTTATATGGACTAGAGACAGCATAACAGAGGCAGAGGAAACTACCACTGAGGAACAAGATGGCGAAACAGAAATCTAAATATCCTGTGGGCAAGCATCCGAACACACTGGCGAACCTTGCAAAAGGTAGAAAGAAATTTACGCCAGGGCAATCAGGAAACCCTGCTGGCCGGCCGCCCGATGTGAGGTATGTGAGCGAGGAGTTAAAGAAACTGTTAGCTACGGGGATGGTGAAGGAAAAGGCTATTGTTGAGGCCCTAGCACATAATTTGGTAAGGCGGGCACTTAAAAATTCCTACGACCTCAACATACTGCTGGACCGCACTGAAGGCAAGGTATTGCAGCCTGTTGGTGGGGAAAACGGAGAGCCGATAAAGTATGAAATCAGCGTTAAAGACGCAGAAACGAAGCAACTCACAGATAAAATCATCGCGGGTGGTCAAGTGGTCTCTCACATCGGTTTATCGTGACAACGCAAAAGCGTATTTAGACGGATTCCGCCGGGCAATCAACGAGGGAGGGACATATTCAAGTAAAACGTGGTCTATCCTTCAGCTTCTCATCCTGATAGCTCGTCATAGCGAAGCTAGGCTTGTTATCTCCATAGTGAGTGAGTCCTTACCCCACCTGAAAAAGGGAGCTATCCGTGATTTTTTTAATGTACTTGGGGAGAGTGATAACAACCCCCGATACAATAAGACTGACCATATTTACAGCATAGGGAATTCGATAATAGAATTCTTCGGTGCTGACGAACCGGATAAGGTGCGTGGCCCCCGGAGAGACATCTTATTCTTAAACGAGGCTAATAATATCCCCTACGAGACAGCTCAGGGATTAGACATACGAACTAAGCTATTCACCTTCGCAGACTGGAATCCCGTCTCGGAGTTCTGGGCGCATGAATACTGGATAGGTGAGCCAGAGAATCAATACATTCATTCTACCTATTTAGACGCTATGGACGTACTCCCTAAAGAGGTAGTATCTAACATCGAGTCGAACAAAGACAAAGACCCGAACTGGTGGAATGTTTACGGGCTTGGTTTGATAGGCAAGGTTGAGGGCTTAGTCTATCCCCTTCTTCAGCAGGTAGATTTGATGCCTGAGCATGGAGATACCTTCTACGGGTTAGACTTCGGTTATTCGACTGACCCCACGGCTCTTGTAAAGTGCCTCATTCTAGGCGAGGAGTTATATTGCCAGGAGATAATCTACGACAAGGGATTAACTAATGATGTTATCGCTTCTCGCATGGAAGAGCTGGGAGTTAAAAAGGGATATGATGAAATCTTTGCCGACTCAGCCGAGCCTAAATCTATCGAGGAAATCAAGCGGTGTGGGTTCAATATCAAACCCGCCTCTAAGGGGCCTGGGAGCGTTGAATTTGGGCATCAGAAGGTCAGGCAGTATAAACACTACTGGACAAAGGATTCAACCAACGGTATCAAGGAGCAGCGCAATTACAGATATATCCAGGACAAGGACGGCAAGTTGACAGAAAAGACCATGCACGTCTTTTCGCATCTTATGGACGCTAGGCGATATGGCGTTATGGGCAAGTCTGAATATAAGGGCTATGCCTTCGATGTATAGGAGATATATATGGCAGTAAAGGACACAATACGCAGACTACTCGGTTATAGACTAGGCGGTGGGGGATTCACTGAAATGGCTATTCCCCCAGGCCGTGATTACCAAGGCTATCTACAGGCTTATGGGAACATAGGCTGGCTATTTGGTGCTGTGTCGTTAATAGCGAACTCAGTCGCTTCTTCGGAGTGGATGCTGTATCAAGCAAGCAACGAGGAAGAGATAGACAATCACCCGCTTGTTGACTTGTGGAACCGAATAAACCCGTTTCAGACACGATACCAATTCCTCTTGATGCTGCAAACCTATATCGAGCTAGTAGGGGAAGCGTTTATTGTCCTTAATAAAAACAGGTTAGGCGTTCCTGCTGAGATGTGGTTAGCTCCGCCGGGGAATATGACGATAGTTCCCTCGGCAGAAACTTACATTTCCCATTATGAGTTCAGCCGGGGCTCAGTAAAAGTAAAGCTCGAAGTCCCTGAAGTCATACATATCTTCAATCCCAATCCTGCTAATCCATATCGAGGGATTGGGGCAGCGCGGTCTATCTCTACCGACCTGGATTCGGAACTATACGCTGGTAAGTATCAAAACAAACTTTTCTATAACGATGCTACGCCGAGGGTATTCTTAGAGTTTCCTGACCTTCCACCGGCAGAAGAAAGGAAGAGACTAAGAGACGAGTTCTCCGATATGCACCAGGGCTGGCGTAATGCCTACAAACCGGGGTTTCTCTGGGGTGGAGCGAAGGCTAGTAATGTCGCTTTCAATATGCGAGATGCTGACTTTGCGGCTCTCAGGATGGCCAGTAAGAAGTTGATCCTCGGAGCTTATCATATACCGGAGTCTCTAATTGGTGCAGCCGATATTGGAAGCCGTGCCCGGGCTGAGGCTGACGAATATGTCTTTTCTAAATACACCATCCATCCAGCTTTACAACGTATCAGGGAAGCCCTGAATGAGCAACTATGCCCTCTGTTCGATGAGGACTTGGAGTTTGACTTTGTAAATCCTGTTCCAGAGGATATTGACCGGCTTAGGAATCAGAATAGACAGGACTTCACAGCAGGGATTATCACAAGAGAGGAAGCGAGATTAGTCATTGGTATGGATGCCGAAGCAGAAGGCACTTTCCTTCTACCCTTCAGTGTATTAGAGGTTCCTGCGAAGCAACTTCAACCTCTGAAGCGAGACCTAACTGGATATGCCAATCATTATTTTGCTATGCATTATAGTAGATGGCTCGAACCTCAGAAAGACGCATTCTGGAAGGCATACATAGCCAAGACTGAGGGTGAAGAAAAATTATTCATAACCGCCTTGAAGAAACTATGGGACGACCAGAAGAAGGAAGTTATCAGTAATTTGAAGAATGCGCAGGGTCCCGAAGATGCCCTGTTTGATGTTGGCGAGGCTGAAGAGGAGTTCGATGATAAACTTCAGCCCTTAATCGGCGAGGTATTCAACCATCATTATAGCGATGCACAGGACCTTATCGCCCCGGAGACTCCTCATAAAGAGTGGAAGGGATTGAGTAAGCCTGCCTTAGCATGGATTCGTACCCATTCACTTGAATTGGCCAAACTCCTGAATGGCACGTCAATAGACGATTTACGAGGGACGTTAGCAGAGGGTTTTGAGTTAGGTGAATCAGTCCCTAAATTAACAAAGAGGGTTACTGTTTATTATGGAGAAGCTAACAAGGTTCGTTCCCGAACGGTGGCCAGGACTGAGACGATAGCTGCATCTAACGAGGGTGCATTACAAGGATATGGCGATGTAGGGGTAGAGAAGGTTGAATGGTACACAGCGCTAGATGACCGCACTTGTGACGAGTGTGGCCCCCAGCATGGCAGCGAATATCCCCGTAAGCAGGCATCAGGGAGAATCCCGGCACACCCTAACTGTAGGTGCACGTGGGTGCCGATAGTATAAACATAATCGGAGGTAAATTATGCCAGAAATGATTAGAAAGGTTATATCGTTTGAAATCAAGGAGGTCGGGGATAGAGTTCTCGAATTCGTGGGCTCAACTGAGGACACTGACCGGGTAGGCGACATCATACAAGCGTCAGGCTGGCAGCTCAAGAATTACAAGAAGAATCCTGTATTTCTATGGGCGCATCAATATGATGCTCCCCCGGTAGGCAAGGCCGTGAAGGTGTGGCTAGATGATAGCCGTCTCAAATTTCATATTGAATTTGCCAAACGAGAGGATTATGAATTTGCCGACACAATTTATAAGCTCTATAAAGGCGGATTCCTGAGAGCTACGTCAGTAGGGTTTATGCCTATTGCGAGTGAACCTATAGAAGTAAAAGACGAAGATGTAATGCTCGGGCATAGTCCCACAAGATACCTAAAACAGGACTTGCTTGAACTTAGTGGCTGTCCTGTGCCGGCTAACCCTAATGCTTTAGCAGAGGCAAAGACGAAGGGGCTGATAACGGATAAACAGATGAAGGTATTAGAAGAGGTTACGGAGGATTTAACTGAAAAGCCCTATCCCAATGAACACGCTTGCCGACTTAAAGACCCTGACGATTTTCAGGAGGGTACTTTCAAGCGCACCGAGCGAGAGCATGAAGGGAAGAAGTATTCAATAATCATGGGCAAATTGAAAGACGAAACGGCTATGACCGAACAGGCTTATCGTTATGATAAAGAAGCATGGACGGCAGCCGAGGCCAAGTCTCATTGCACTGAGCATGAGGGTACATTTGAACCCGCTCAGGAAAGTAAGGCTGCTTTTGAGTGTGAGTGTATTGAATGCGGCTATAAGATGGGGAGCGATGAACATTGCAATGAATTGAAGTGTCCTAAGTGCGGGGGCGATATGAGGCGTGTTGAACGACCTGGCCCTGGGAAAGAGGCTACTGTCAGCCAAGCCTCGATAGCAGATGAAATTGATTATCTGGCAAAGGCAGTTGAGGATGAAGGATTGAATGATGAGAATAAACTGGCTGCTTGGGGATTAGTGAGGTGGATTATGCGTTTAGCAGGAGACGACATTCCTGTTGATATAGCCGAGAAAATCGGCGCAGTGCTGAATAAGGCTAATCGTGAGCGATTAGGGAAGATTCAATCTCTCGCTCAGGAAGTCTTGGATTCAGCCCAAACAGAAGAGCCTGAAAAGATTGAACCATCTCTTACTGAGGCTGATATACAAGCCATAGTGCAGGCATCAGTAGAGGCAGTAGTCAATCAGGCAAAAGGAAAATTACGGAGGTAAAAAATGGAAATGACAGAAGAAAAAATAGCTGAAATAGCGGCCACTGCGGCTGCTAAAGTCGTGGAGGAATTAAAGCAACCTGAAAGGAAATACCTGCCGGGGGATCCCGATGCGCCTCCAGCGATTGAGGACAAACCTCAGTTCAAGAGCTTCGGGGAGTATCTGCGGGCTGTCGCCGACCATCACGCTCAGAGGATGGAATCCGGTGATTGGCGGAAGAAGGCTTTATCGGAAGGCACTGACAGCGCTGGCGGGTTTCTTGTACCAGAGCAATTTGCGGCCGGTATAGAAACCTACTCTCTTGAGAACGCCATAGTTCGTCCTCTCGCCCGTAAAGTCCCAATGTCTTCGGATACCTATAATTACTCGGTAGTCTTCGATCCCTCACACTCCAGCTCAGTATATGGCGGTGTGATTGCCTACTGGACGGAAGAAGCTGGTCCCAAGACTCCTGCTGACCCTACTTTCGGAAGGGTAAAGCTAATTGCCAAGAAGTTGACCGGGTTTACCTATGCTTCGGACGAACTCTTGGAAGATAATGCTGTGGGACTAGAGGCCCTGTTACTCAAACTCTTTGGCGATGCCATAGTATGGTATGAGGAAGAATCCTTCTGGCAGGGCAACGGAGTAGGGCAACCACTAGGAATTATGAATGGTGGTGCTCTTTTAACGCCGCTCAGGGCAGTGGTGAATCAGGTCGCCCTTGTTGACCTGGGGAATATCATGTCTCGTTTCAGGGGCGATATGTACGCCAAGAGCGTGGCATGGGTAGCGAATAAGGCTATACTGCCCCAACTGATTAACCTCGGCACTGCTGTAATCACCTGGACGATGATTGCAGGTCAGCGTGTACCTGGTGGGCTGTTCGGCATACCCTTGTATTTCTCTGAGCACGTACCAACACTAGGGTCGGTTGGAGACATAGGACTCTATGACTTCGACCAGTATCTTATCGGAGACCGCAAGGGGCTGAAGGTGGACAGGTCAATCGAATACCGATTCTCTACCGATGAGACGACCTGGAGATTCGTAAAGCGAGTGGATGGCCAGCCCTTAATAGACTCTGCGTTTACCCCAAAGAGGGGCACAACCAAGTCTCCATTTGTGTGTCTGGCTTCGACCACATCATAAAGTTAATTCATTAGCAAAGAAGGCGGGCTGACGACCCGCCTTTCTTATTAAAACGTCAGGAGAAAAAATAATGCACAAAGGAAGCGAAAACATAAAACTCACTGAGGGGATTACCGTAGCTGCTACCTACAGGACGGCAGCCGCGGTGAATGGTGCCGCTGTGGACATGGCGAAATATAATAACTATGTAGCCGTAATCCACGCAGCTGGTGCTACTCAGTGGCAGGGTGCCTTGACCTGCGTGATAGCTGAAGGGACGAATTCAACTCAGTTTTCCACGTCCTATCTGGCCACTCTGACTATTGCATCGGCCACTACTGACACAGCTCAATCTGTAGAGATAAGGGCTGAGGAAATGTCGGATGGCTATCGTTATCTTAGACACACCATAACGCCGGCCGCTGGGACAGGAAACTTGTTTGATTCCGTAAATGCCCGGTTCAATCCGAGGTACTTGGCTCCGTAAGGAGCCTGCCTAATAGGAGGTTGGGGGGTAGGGGGTTTCTCCCTCCTTCCCCCTGTCCCCCATAAAAAGAGGAGGGAAAATTGATAGAACAAGCAACAAGGGAACTAGCTCGATTCTTGGGTATCTCGTACAAGCAAGCCTTAAAGAGAGTCCAGGAATACACCATAGTAGAAGCCGCCGAGAAATGGGTTACAGGCAACCCACAGACGGCAGAAGAGGTCACAGAATGGTATAAGAAGGCTGACCATTATCTCTACGAGCTTATAAAGTGGAACTATGACTCCCCTGTTTATCATAGCTTCATCCAACCGCTTCTTACATATCATGGTGAGAAGATACTAGAGATAGGCGCAGGAATAGGGTCATTATGTATTGCTCTCGCCTATGCGGGCAACAATGTGACCTACTGCGACATATCGGAGAAACTGTCGGCCTTTGCGAAGCAGAGATTCGCTGACCGGGGACTGGATATTGTAATAACCCATGATCTCAATGGGCAGCGAGACTTCGACATCGTAATTGCTAACGACTTCTTTGAGCATATCCACAAAGATGCTCTGCCTAAGTTATTAAAGCAGATAGCAGGCTGCCTCAAGAATGGCGGGTTTGTCTATCACCGGTCTAACTTCAAGCAACAGGACATCTTCCCGATGCACTTTGACCACTCGGAGTATTTTACCAAAATGGCCAGGGATGCCGGTTTGATAGAACGCTCGAATGGCGATCTAGTCAAAGGTGGAGAAAGTAAAGGCGTTCATGTAGGTGTGCCGATGCTGGGAGCGATGACTGACGAATGGTTCTATTCATTCGTAGGATTAGACAAGCCCCCGGGCACGAGATTAACAAAGGTTTCTAGTAGGCCAGCCGATGTGGCCAGGAACGATATAATCCGGCAACTAGAAAAGGATTGGTTATTCTTCATGGACTCTGACCAGACCTTTCATCCGCAGACGTTGCGGAAACTCATGTCTTGGGACCTTCCCGTAGTGAGTGGGCTATACTTCAAGTCACCCGGCAATCCCGTGCCTCACTGTTATAAATACGCCTACCAGGAGACAACGGGGCCAATCAAGGATGCGCATTTCTATGAGTCCATAATTGACCCAATAGCTCAATTCCTGTTCAAGCATACCGATAAGATAAAACAGAACGAGGCTGTGGTGTTACCCTCCAAGAAGGAAGATTTAATAGAATGTGATGGCGTTGGGGGTGGGTGTCTTTTAATTCATAGGCAAGTTCTTGATGCAATCGAGCCTCCCTGGTTTGAATACAACAAGGGGACATTCGTGGGTGAGGATTTCTACTTCTGCCGGAAGGTAGAGGCCGCGGGATTTAAGATATTCGTTGATCCCGGGGTGATATGCGGGCATAAGATGAAAGGCTTTATCGGGGCTGAGCACTTCCTGAATTTCCTGACGACAAGAGGCAAGAAGATAGATGATGTTTACCCCTATCCCTGGAAAGAGCCCGGGGAGGTCCCGGCGGTGACGAAATGAAAGACCTCTTATTTATGCAGGTAGAAACGACTAATCATTGCAACGCTAATTGTGTCTTTTGCCCTCATCACGAGTTTAAGGAAAAGGGGTTTATGACCGATGAGCTCTACGACAAGATTCTCAATGAAGCGAAGCAATTACCCAGCCTGACACAATTCATACCCATGCTGACTGGGGAGCCGTTTCTGGATAAGAAGTTTATCCCCCGACTCAAGAAACTGAGAGAGACTTTGCCTAATGTAGATATAGAAGTCTATACAAACGGAAGTTTCTTGACGGACGAGGTTATAAATCAGCTAAAAGACATCCCCGCCGTAAGATACAGCATTTCTCTAAACGGCCTGAATCCAGGGACACGGGAGAGCATCATGGGGCTGACTGATTATTGGGAAGTGGTACGGGCTTTTAAGACTATGGAACGGCTTGGAGTGAAATACCGAGCGACGATGGTTGCTTATCCCACAATAAGCCAAGAAGAAATGAAGGGGTTTGTTCAATCAGGTGGAACGGTGATTCAGTATCAATCATGGGCGGGTACTCAATATCCTTACGAAAGACGAAGGTGGACATCTTGTCCTAGAGCGATCAACGGCATGACCATTCGCTATAACGGCGATGTGGTTTTGTGCTGCTTCGACCCCTTCGGGGAGGTAACATTTGGAAATCTGAACAACGAAACAATAGAGGAGATATGGCAAAGCGAGAAACATCAACACTACCAGATGATGCACAGACAGGGAAAGGGGAACGAGCTCCCGAAGTGCGACAAATGCACGGAGGGCTAGATTACCCGCACAGGATGGTGACAAATGGGCTGGGAACAACTAAGAGACATACTAAAAGAAAACCTAGAAGAGCAACAAAGGCTTCGGGACCAAAAGATTACTAAGTGTCCTGAGTGCGACTTCCCGTTAAGGGAAAATCAAAAAGGCGACCTACTCTGCCCGATATGCGGGTGGAGAGGTAAAAAGTAAACGGAGGTAAAAAATGGCGAACTTTACAGACTACGCAGAGAACAGCATTATCAATCACTACTTCATGAACCAGACCACAACCCCGGCAACGGAGCATTTTATTGCTTTGTTCACAGGGTCAGCTGGGCTGGAAGCTAACCTTCCTACCGAAGAGAGTACTGGAGGTGCGTATGCACGGGCTACGGCAACCTTCACTACCGCTACGGCAGGAACAAGCGAGAACGGGGCGGATATAACATTCGCTACAGCGACAGATGACTGGGGTGTAATTACCCATGTGGCCATCGTCACCGACGAGACAAACACTACCTGGGGAACAAACGTGGACGTCATTATGTGGGGGGCGTTGACGGCTACTAAGGCTGTTGGCACGGGTGACATATTCAAGATTCCCGCAGGCGACCTGGGCATCACAGTAGCATAGATAGAATTCATAGGTAGGGGGCTTACGGGCTCCCTACCTTGGGAGACTTTTAATGCCCAGGCGTGGCTCAATAAGATGCGGACTCAGATAGTCCCTGCGTCTGTAAGATGGTATCAGAATTGGGCAGACAAACAATTTCTTATTTATCAAAACAGCCTCAATGGGCTAACCAGGCCTCAATCCTGGGAATTTTACCCGAGAGGCTAAAAAGGAGGTAAACACAATGGCAGTAGGATGGACAAACAGAGGAAAATACTCAGCACTCAGTTGGCTTTTCAGGGGAGGGACAATACCCACAAATTTCTATGTGGCGTTAGTGACATCGGCGGTTGCGCCGACCTGCGACATCAACACCTTTGGCGAGCTTACTGAGATAGCAGCCGGGAATGGATATACCACCGGGGGCTATCAGCTAACTCCCAACAGCACAGACTTCGATGTCATTAACGAGGATGACAGTAACGACCTGGCCAAGATTCAGGTTAAAGATGTTGTCTGGACGGCATCGGGCGGCTCAATCCCTGATTCAGGTGATGGAGCCAGGTATGCCGTATTACTGGACGACAACGAAACAGTAGGCAGTCGCCTGGTTTTAGCATACTGGGATTTGGTAAGTGACAGGTCGGTATCAGACGGGCAATCCCTAACATTGCAGGATTGTGAACTTCGCCTGACTGAAAGTTAATCAAGCAGTGTCAAGGTATGGACGCACGGGTGTTTTAATTCCGTGCGTCTGAGGCTAGGAGGTAATATATGGCATTTCTAAAAGTAGCGAATAGAGCTATATCATCACTGGCTAGTGGCGTAGATGATGCTGTTACCGAATGGACTTTAGCCACTGGCGGGGGGGCTTTGTTCCCGACCTCCGGGGACTTTCATGTTACCTGCGAAGATGAGATAGTCAAATGCACATCACGAACTGGTGATGTCCTTACTGTAACTAGGCATGAGGAAGGAACGGATGCTGCTGCTCACGCATCTGGGAAGGCAGTGGAGCTGAGGGTTACAGCTGGAATTATCGAGGAGCTTCAGGATGGAATTGATGATTCTTTGAAGATAGCAGACTTAGAGAACCCTCCTACAGAAGATGAGGCAACCAAAGCACCTACTTCTGAATGGGCTTTCGACCATGATGCTGCAACTACGGGCGTTCATGGAGCAGGTTCTGATTATGTAGCAATCTCAAAGTCTGCTACTTTGCCTGCCTTAAATGCTCCGCTAGGGACATCTTGGGAAAATCGAACCTATGCAGGTTGGGAGATTATTGATACTGCCACGACCTATACAATAGGTTCAGGACAAGATTTTGCGACTCTAGGAGCTTGTGCTGATGCCCTGAAGGGATTGATACTACAGGCTGCTGTTACAATTCAACTTCAAGAAGCCATTGAAATCACATCAACAGTTACCTTCAATAGTATGATTAGTGCTGGTGGATACATAATGATTGACTTAAATGGGCACGACATCACCATTAACCTTAACGATGAAGGCATAATTTTTGACGGTCAGTTTGTGGCGTATGTAAGGGATAATGCCGCTGCTCCCAAAAATAGTGTTATAGCAAAGACAGGCGGAGATTGTGACACTGGGACATGGTTGCTCCGATGGATGAATGGGGCAACTGGTAATACGTGTAATGTAAATCTCGATGCCAATAGTGAGACAATAGCATCTATGTTGTATGTTTCTAATGATGCAAGATTGCTAATCATTTCTGGCACTATCTTTTTAGATACTGGTGGTGGTGCTAACTATGCTACTTGTGTTGATGTTAGAAACGCAGGTACGGCATTAGCAAGAGTAAAAACCGCCGTAGGCGCAGGTGGCGATGATTTTGGCATTCAATCAGGCGGTATGGCAATAGATGATGCTGGGCATATTCACACAGAAGCAGGAGAGTTCACGCCATAAAGGAAAGTAAATGTCAAAAGCAGTCTTTGATTTATGTGTCTTTGACGAAGTAGCGTTTGATGAGAGTGGGGAAGGCGTAAGTGTTACACCCTCTCCTGCTTCGGCAATAGGCTCGGTTGTCGCTCCAACGGTTATTCACGGCTCAGTCTCCATCACGCCTTCTGCTATTCAAGCGGTAGCCTCAGTTGTAGCGCCCACAGTAGTAGAAGTCCCCACAGCTATCACGCAGGCTGCCTCTAACAAAGGAGGCGCTACAGCCCGAATCAATGGGAAGATAACAGACGATGGTGGAGAGTCCTGTGAGGCCAGGTTCAGGTATAGAAAGAAGGGAACAGCTATTGAGGTAGGTAGTCCAGCGATTGATAGGGCAGCAGCGTGTAGCATTTCAACTGGCTCCTCCGTTCAGACCCATATTGACTATAACAACCCAGCTAATGCTGCTGGCGAGTTGGATATAGTAGAGATACATATAAGCTTTGCTGCGGAGGGCAATTGCCTACGTCTTGGAACTTTTCAGGATAATGGTTCTGGAAATTTCACCTGTCACGATGGGGTAGAAATTGGTGAAGTCCCAAGCGCAGGCTATCACAAATATACAGGTTTGTCTCTTGCTATTAACGAAGGTGAATATCTTGGGTGTGATGGTAAACAGACAGGAGTAGACCTAAGTGTAGATAGAACAAGTGCTGGTGGTGGCGGAGTTTATTTCAAAACAGGTGCACGTTGCGAC
>Ga0315533_1000968_pt1 | contig 23098 bp, 25 predicted proteins | sample SalMarSW160130MG_FD_203081 | JGI IMG/M metagenome (GOLD analysis project Ga0315533, IMG submission 203081) | Salt marsh sediment microbial communities from the Plum Island Ecosystem LTER, Massachusetts, United States - Salt Marsh Sediment SW1601-30 ... | reverse complement strand
GCTTGCAAAACTGTTCTTCTTGATAGTTTCCCATAATTTTTGAATTTGGAAATATCATAATAAATCCCATCTTTTATCTGGTAAGCAAAACCCTTTTCCAACAATCTTTTAACCTGACTGATGATTTCTTTAATATAACCTGTTGCCCTGGCATACTTGGTGACACTATTTACATTCAGGGCTTTCATATCTTTTAAGTATTCTCTTTCAAATTTTCGGGATAGGTCTTTCCAAGAAATCTTTTGTCTTTTTGCTTGATTTATAATCTTATCATCAACATCAGTAATATTTTGAAGATAAAAAACATTATACCCCTTTTGCTTGAGATATTTAACTATCATATCAAAAACAATATAGGTCCTTGCATGACCAATATGAGAAAAATCATAACTTGTTATTCCACAAACAAAAAGATTTACCTTTTTATATTTTCTGGTTTTGAAAATCTCTTTTTTTCTGGTTAGGGTATTATAAAGTTTAAGCATATTATGTAGACAGATAACTATTTTTATTTTATCACAAATTTTCTCTTTTCAAAAACCCGAGTTTATGATAAAATATAATTAAGTAATTTTTAAAAAATAATAATTATGAAAAAAGCAAATATTATATATCCGATTATTATCGGAGAAGCGATTGCCTTAATTTTTCTCGGCGTTTTAAAGTATTCGCCAAAATATTTACCGGAAATGCCTTCTTTTATAATCCAACTGGCATGGTATTTCCCTATAGTTTTACCCCTTCTTTCAATTTTCGGCGTTTTTGTTGCTTCTCTTTTGACGAAAAAAATCCCAGCCCTTTTTCAACTGGCTAAATTTGTTTTAGTCGGCGCCTTAAATACTTTTTTTGATTTTGGGATATTGATTCTTTTATTAACAATTTTTGGAGTTACTGCGGGTTTGCTCTACTCTGTTTCCAAAGCTTTTTCTTTCAGTTGTTCGGTAGTAAACTCTTATTTCTGGAATAAGTTTTGGACTTTTGAAAAGAAAGAAACCAAAGGAGCCGGCAAAGAATTTGGAAAATTTTACTTAGTGGCTGGAATCGGATTTTTGCTTAATGTTGCCGTTGCTTCTTTTGTAGTTAGCGCTATTGGTCCTCAATTCGGCTTGTCAGCAGAAATCTGGGCGATATTCGGAGCATTTATAGCTGTTCTCTGTGTTTTTATTTGGAATTTCCTCGGATATAAATTTGTAGTATTTAAAAAGTAGCTATGGCTAATTTAGTTTTATACAGAAAATACAGGCCGCAGACCTTTGCTGAGATTGTTGGCCAGGAGAATGTGGTTCAAACTTTAACCAATGCCATTTCTTCAGGCATGGTTTCCCACGCTTATTTGTTTTCCGGCCCGAGGGGCAGCGGTAAAACAACTATGGCTCGGCTTTTGGCAAAAGCAGTAAATTGCCGTAATCATAAGGATTCTGAATTTGAGCCCTGTGATAAATGCTCTTCTTGTTTGGAAATTAAACAAGGCAACTCTTTAGATTTAATTGAAATTGACGCTGCCTCACACCGAGGTATTGATGAAATCAGAGAATTGAGAGACGGAATTAAATTTGCTCCGACAAAAGAAAAATACAAAGTTTTTGTGATTGACGAGTGTCATATGTTAACCCGCGAAGCAGTCAATGCTCTTTTAAAAACCTTAGAAGAACCTCCCTCTCATGCTATTTTTGTTTTAGCCACAACCGAGATTCATAAAATGATTCCAACGATTATTTCCAGATGCCAGAGATTTGATTTCAGAAAACTAACTCTATCGGAAATTATCAAAAGATTAGATATTATTTCTGAAAAAGAAAAAGCAAAAATTGATAGGCCGGCTCTGGAACTTATTGCTTTAAATTCCGGCGGTTCGCTGAGAGATGCCGAAGGTTTATTAGACCAAACTCTTACTTTCGCCGGGACTTTAGGGCGGGAGGGGATTATAAAAACAGAAGATATAAAAAGTTTATTGGGATTAACCGATATAAGTTTAATCAGCCAGTTTGTTGATTTTATTTTTGAAAAAAGTGGGGAGAAAGCTATTAAATTTTTGGAAGAGACCCTTGAGAAAGGTTACGACCCTCAAGAATTTGCCAAAGCCCTGATTCGTTATTTAAGGCAAACAATGCTTTTGAAAATAAATCCTAGTTTGATGAACCCGGTGATTATTGGTCTAACCAAAGAAGAGCAAGAAAAAATTCAAATTCAGGCAGGGAAGTTCAATTTCCAGGAACTTCAGCGCATTTTAAACCTTTTTCTGGACGCAGAAAACAAAATGAAATATTCCTCAATCCCGCAACTTCCATTAGAATTAGCAACAGTTGACATAATTAAGCCAGAAGAGTAAAAAGTATTTATTACTATTCCCGCATTGCCTGTCCCGCCATAGCGGGATCCCGCTATGGCGGGAGTCGTCTAACGATGTCATGTATTATGTTTATATTATCAAAAGTTTGAAAGACAACAAGTTTTATATAGGACAGACAAATAATATTGAAAATAGATTAGTTAAACATAATAAGGGATTGGTTAAATCAACTAAAAATAAAAAACCTTTTATTTTAGTTTTTCAAGAAGAATTTATAAACAGGAAAGAAGCAATTAATCGTGAGATATATTTAAAATCTTTAAAGGGAGGTAACGAATTTAAAAGGATTTTAATTAAACATTGCCGGGTCGTCTAACGGTAGGACGTCTCCCCTTGGAGGAGAATATTCTAGGTTCGAATCCTAGCCCGGCAGCAGATTAAGTTCAAAAAGTTATCCAGAAACAATTTTTCTATGTTGAGCGTTGTCTAACGCATCTTGTGAGACCACGAAGAAGAGAATCTATTGTTTTTTTGAATGTATTGTTTCTTATTGTGAGTTATGATAAATTATATAATATGAGAATACTATCACTTCTTATTGCAGATAAAGCATTCTTTAATGAGAAGACGAATAAACTTACCATAGAGGGAATTTTTGATAGCATTAAGACACATAAATTGCCAGCTAAACATAGTGAGTTTTTTGTTGTGGTGATTACCGAAGGAGAATCTAAGGAAAAAAGGCATCACAAAATTCAATTAAAAAAAGAGGAGAAAGAAATTGCTGGGTTTGACGAAACAGTTGAGACGGGCAAAAGGCATACTTTTTTAGCTAGGTTTTATGATATTGTATTCAATGAACCAGGAGAATATACAGTAGAAGTTGACGTTAATGGAGAAAGAATATCAACTAATTTATATTTAAATTTAATAGCCTAATTTAATTAAAAATCATGACCTCAACAACTTTAACTGAAACAACTATTCCAAAGAAAAGATTGGATTTTTTGACTAAATGGATTTCGAAGATACCTTCAACTTCCACATCTTTTTTAATTGAACAAAAAATCGATGGTTTTGATAAAGACACTCTGAGATTTATCAAAAAATACAAAAAAACATTCGATTCTCTCGCAAAAAAATAATTAATTATATCGTGGAGTATTTATCAAGAAAAGAAATAGTTAAAATTCACGATACCATAATAAAAGAAACTGGAGGATTAGAGGGCGTGCTAGATGAACGCGCCCTTTTAATGCTAGAAAGCCAACCCGCTCAATATGTATATGGTAAAGAGTTGTACCCCGGCATATTCAAAAAAACTGCTTTTTATGAAAGAGCTATCAATGGAGGTCATATCTTTATAGATGGTAATAAAAGAACAAGTATAGCTGTTGTAAATAAATTTTTAATAAAAAATAGCTATGTTTTTGAGCCCTCAGAAGAAAAGGAAGAATTAGAGAAGGTTAGTATAGATATAGCTCAAAACCTTTTGAGTTTAGACCAGATATCTGATTGGATTAAAATACATTCAAAAAAACAATAGATTCTCTTCTTCGTGGTCTCACAAGATGCGTTAGACAACGCTCAACATAGAAAAATCGCCGGTTTGTGGGCGATAAATCGTGATAAAAGGTGTCAGGAACTTTTTATTGACGCTAACAGGAAAATAGGGGTCAGCTCTATTTTTTTGTTTTTATGATATAATAAAATAACAGAAAATAGAGTTGACCCCTATTTCTTTCTCTAGCCATGTCCCGCAGGGTGGCAATAATCTATTTGTTCATGCTGGTAAAGGTAAAAGGCAAGTTGCAATTCGCCGTAAGCTCTAAAAGAGCAGGTTTTTTGCAGCAATTCTTGCCTTCTACCTTCACCATAACATTAAAAAACCAGTATGCTCTCTTTCTAGCATACTGGTTTTTTGGTAGAATAAAGGTAGAATAAAGTATATGAAAGAAAAAATAAAATAATCTGTTCTAAAGAAAAAAAATGAAAAAAGAGAATATAAAATATTATTTAATTTCTTTCGCAGCGATTTTGGGGATGCTTGTTGACTATTTATTTTATGGAAAACCAGTGGGCGTTTCTTTTTTTGTTTTTATTTTAACTCTAATTATTTTCTCTTTAATTTTAACCAAAAAGTTTCAACAGAAATTATTTAAAACTCAGTATCTTTTTTTAATTCCAATCGTATTGTTTTCAGTAATGATTTTTTGTCGTTCTAGTTCATTTTTGACTTTTTTCAATATTCTTTTTTCTTTGTTTTTAATTTCCCTCTTTTTCACTTTATTTTCAGAAAAAAATCTTTTAGATTTTAACCTTTCAAAATATTTCATTTTTCCTCTTTCTTTTATTTTAAACTCCTTTAAAAAATCAGCCAGATTTATTGACAAAATCATCAATCAAAATCAGATCGGAAGAGGATTTGGTTCCCCAAGATTTAAAAGTGCAATTAGGGGAATAATTATTTCTATTCCAATTCTGGCTGTTTTTATTTGGCTTTTATCTTCGGCAGATATTATTTTTCAAAAATATTTAGATAGATTATTAGAAATCAATATTGACCTAGAAATAGTTTTAAGGATATTGATTGTTTCGGTAGCCTCTTGTTTTTTTATTGGCGTTTTTGCTAAGGCCTTTGCCAATAATAAATCTGAAAGTTCTTTAGCCAAAAATAATCAAAGTAAATTTCTGGGTTCAATTGAATCCTCTATAGTTTTAGGTTCAGTGGGATTATTATTTTTAGTTTTTATTATTATTCAATTTTTTTATCTGTTTGGATCAAAAGAATATGTTTGGGGGATTGAACAATACATTACCTATTCTGATTATGCTAAAAAGGGATTCGGAGAGCTTATCGCAGTTTCTATAATTTCTTTTCTCTTAATTTATGCTATTGATAAATTTGGTAAAAGAGAAAATTTGGGTCAGAAAAACCTTTTTAAGATTTTAAGTGGCGTTCTTGTTTTTGAAATTTTTGTGATAATGGCTTCGGCTTTTTCTCGGCTTTCTCTTTATGTTGATGGCTATGGTTATACTTTTTCTCGACTGTTGGCTTTTGTTTTTTTAATTGGGTTTAGTTTTATCTTTTTAATTTTTCTATATAAAATTCTTTTAGAAAAGAAAGAGGGTTTATTTTTATATTCTGTATTTTGGCTAACCATATTGTTTTTTGTTGGAATAAATATTTTAAATCCGGACGCTTTTATTGCCAAGGAAAATATCAAAAGATATATCCAGAAAAACCAACAATGGGAGGGATTGGATGTCCGTTATCTGGCCAGATTGTCTGATGATGCTGTTCCTGAGATTGTAAAAATATTTAATACAAATTTAGATGAAGAAATAAAAGCAAAGATGTCTTTTGAGTTAAGCAATCGATACAATCCTCCCTATAATATTCCCTGCAATTGGGTTGGTATTAATCAATGCAAACGGATTCCTCTCCAAAAACAATTAGAAAAAATTAAAAAATCTCAAAAATGGCAATCATTTAATTTATCGAAAAACAAAGCTTTGACAACTTTAGATAACTATAAAAAAGAAATTGAAAAATACGAAAAAGAATATATGAAAAGATATGACCAGAAAGAGATAAGCTGGTTGGAAGCGGAACAGTTGGTGGTCGGTTGTCAGGTAGCAAGTGTCTGGCAGACGCACGCGCGAGCGGTGACGATCACCCTAAAAAACGGTGATCGGTTGAAAACTATCGAGCCCAGTCTTGACGATATAGTCAAGATCGCACGAGCCGCCGAAGAAAAATGCGGTGAAATCGAAATTGCTACTGAGTAAATTTTCAAAAAACATAAGCAAAAAAGATGTGCTTCAGAAAAATAGGGGTCAGCTCTATTTTTTTGTTTTTATGATATAATAAAATAACAGAAAATAGAGCTGACCCCTATTTCAGCCAAAGTGTTGCCTATGTACTCATCTCGTACAGTAACAAGATAAGCATTTTTTCGTCATAAATTATAAAATAGAAAGTATGCAAAAACAAACCAATCTTTTATTAATTACTGAAACCTTTTATTTCTTTTTTGGTCTTTTTAGAAAAGAGGTTGGTTTGGTTTATACTAGATAAAGAAAAATTTAAAAAATAAACGTTTAAAACTAGCCTCTTTTCCAAAGAGGCCTTTTTATTTAAAGTTCATTAACAATTTAAGAAAGGAAATTAGAATGTACGAATATATGGTTATTTTTGAGTATTGTGCTTCCGGCAAGGATTTGGAAAAGTTTACCGAGAAGCTAAATAATAAAATAAAAGAAGGATGGGAGGTTGAGGGTTATAGTCATTCTTGTGGTCATCTCTCATTTTCTGCTTTATTAAAACGAAAAAAGAAAAAAACTTTCCTTTTATCAAAATCTAAATTTTAATTCAAAGTGCCGAAAAAACACTTACTTTTGTTCCGTCTTGTTGCAAACCTCCTAAAGATCCCTATGATCCATAAAGAAATCCTTGGCAGTGTTTCTAAAAATCTTAAAGACCCGACATAAGTTGGGTCTTTTTTAATTAGAAAATAGAAAAGGGGTAGAAAAGTGGAGCGTCCCCCCCCTTTTTTTTTCAGTTTCAGTATTCCACAAGGAGCATCAAGAATCGCCGAGACGGTGATTTTTTGGTAGAATGAAGATAGGGAAAAAGGTCAAAGTTATTAAAATAAAAATATAAATATGGAAACATTAATTATTGGAATAGTATTAATTGGTTTGGGGTTGTTATTCTTTTTTAACAATAAAAATATCTCAAAAGGAGCAGCCTGGTTTTATCAAAAATTTTATACAGAGCATAATTTAAAATTTATATTTAGGGCTTGTGGAGTGATTCTTATTTTAGCTGGTTTGGTTTTAATATTTTTGAAATAATTATTTGAGATTTAAATAAAAACAGGTTCTGACATCGTCTGTCCCTCGGAGCAAAATATCATGAAAATGGGGTCAGGAGCGTTTTCTGACCTTCAAGAAGATGAGCATCTGTTACGATTATTTAAATATATAGAAAGAAATCCTTTAAGAGCTAAATTAGAAGGATAAAAGGTTCCTGACACCTTTTTCCCGCCGACCGAGACGAGGTCCGGTGGGAAACACGCCCAAAAGTCCCTAGATTCCCCTTAAAACGTGGGTTCTAAACCGAGGTTGCCAGCAAGTGAAATTAAAAAGAGTCGCCTTTTGGGCGGTTTTTTGGTAGAATAGAGAATATGGTAATTCCAAAATTATCACCTTCTATATTTATCGGCGTGTCTGGGAAAGATATAATTTCATTTGGTTCTGGTCAGCCAGACCTGCCTCCACCAAAAAGAGTATTTAAAACAATGTCTCGTTTTAGAGATTTTAGATATGGTTTAATACAGGGCAATCTTAATTTAAGAGAGGCACTAATCAAGCGATATCCCAGATCAACGGCAAATAATTTTGTCATTACCAACGGAGCATCAGAAGCCATAGATTTAACATTAAGAGTAATCTCAAAAATAGGAGGAAAAAGTAATAAAGCTTTATTACCTCGGCCCTATTACTATTCTTATCTTCCTCTTATAAAGTTTGCGGGTATGGAGCCAGTTTACACTGATTTGATTAATGGCCAGATTGATTTCAACGATTTTAAAAAGAAAATAAAAGGTTGTAAGGCAGTAATAATTAACTCACCCTCAAATCCTACAGGAAGGGTTGAATTAATAGAGACCTTAAAAAAAATAGAAAAACTGACAAATCATTTAGGCGTTTATGTCTTATCAGATGAAGTTTACAAAGATTTAATCTATGTCAGAGAAAATTATTTGATAAAGGGACCTCACGTGATAACAGTTAATTCGTTTTCAAAAACGTATAATATGTGCGGTTTGAGAATAGGATATTTGTGGTCTTTGGACAAAGAGTTGATTGATGGGGTCATTGAGATGAAAACACACACATCAATGAATACCAATATATTAGGGCAAGAAATGGCTTATGAAGCCACAAAAACACCAAAGAGCTTTGTTGATGAGCAGGTAAAGATATGGAGAGAAAGGAGAAACTTTATTTATAAGGGTCTGTCAGACATGGGCCTAGACTTATGGAAACCAGAAGGCGCTTTCTACGTTTTACCTAGAATTAAAAATCCTAGAAATTTTGTCTGGGATATGTTTAAAAAATACAAAGTAATTACTTATCTTGGAGAATGGTTCGGGGCAAGTGACAGGGTTAGATTCTCATATGCTTTAGATATTAATAGAATAGAAGAAGGGCTAAATAGGGTTAAGAAATATTTAAAAAGCAAAGGAGAAATTTAATATATAATTATAACTCCGACCGAGACGCGTCAGTGGAACACACCTCAAACCCTCTAAATTTCCCTTAAAATCTCGGTTCAAGACCGAGGATGCCAGCATCAGTCAACGCAGTATCGTGGCCAACCGAGACAGGTCATTTTGAAACTAATTTCACGATGGGTCTCAGACGCCCGAGAGCTGTACCCGTCTAAGACACCGAACTTTGTTCGGGAGAAGTCTTTGCTAATTAATCGCCAAAGCGGCGCTTTTTTGGTAGAATGTAGTAATGAATAACCCTATTTCTATTTCAACGGGGTGCGTATATAAATTATCAGATGACAGAAATAAACTAATCGAAGGATTGCAAAGATTTTCTCCGCAGGGAATTGAAATTTCTTTTGCTCATCCAGATTACTTATTTAATTTTGATATAAATAAGGATAATTTAGAATATTTGAAAGGTTTGAAGTTTAATTCTATCCATGCTCCGTGGATAGATATAGTTTACGGAGATAACGAAAAGACCAAAAAAGCTTTAGACGTGATATCAAAAGTATGTAAACAAATAAAAGCTAGATGCGTTGTTTTTCACGAAGAACAAATAGAAGATTATACGCCGATAATAAACAGCGACTTTTTACCAGCTATAGAGAATGATGATTGGAGAAAACCGAAACACAGTGTAGAAGATATAAAAAACATTCTTAGCCAAAATCCAAAATTCAAATTTACTTTTGATTTCGCCCACGCAATAACAGTTTCTCCTTTAGATGTGCCTATTTATATTAACGCTTTTAAAGATAAACTGATTGAAGTCCATTTTTCTATGGCGAATAAAGAGATAGGAAAGCACGATTTTCTATATAAATATGATAATGAGGAAATACGTAAATTGATCCAATATTTAAAAAATGTTTCCGTCCCCTTTGTTTTAGAGGGTGTTATTTCTGGTCCAGAAGAAATTGAACTTATAAAGCGAGAGATGGAATATATCAAGTTAATTTAACTTTTACCGAGGATAAAAGGTGCCAGGAACCTTTTATTGATGCTAAGGTAACCGGAAAAAGGTTCTTGACATCTTTTTCTGCGCTGGCTGTCAGTTGATTAAATGCAATCTTTTTCGACCAGGAAGCTATCATATCCAGTACTCAAACCACCAATTTTTCACCAATCAAATTAGTCGGCCGAAACGGTGTTTTTCTGTTTTTATATGATTGGGTATTGACAAGGGATGGTTACGGGTGTATATTCATAATAGAGGGTTAATAATAAAAAGTCGTTTCCCTTATTAATAAAATTAATTATAATAAAAAAACTATGCCAAGATTTGATGGAACAGGTCCTGGAGGTTCGGGTGCCGGCACTGGCTGGGGATTAGGTCCTTGCGGTGGCGGAATGGGCTGGCGCAGAGGCGGTGGCCGTGGTTTAGGTCGTGGATATGGAAGAGGATTTGGTCAGGGAAGATTCGGAGGCTATAATCGCTACAATCCTGCTTCTGCTCCTTCTAAAAAGGAAGAAACAGAAATACTTTCCGAAGATGCGAAAGATTTAGAGGAAGAACTTAAAGCTATTAAAGCCCGCTTAGCCGAACTCAAAGGACGAAAATAGCTAAACATTGCCCCATAATTAATAATTAGTATGGGGCGGTTTAGTTTAAAATTATAAGTTAAAAAATAAAAGGAGATAATATTATGAAAATAGCAGTAAGTTCAATGGGAGAAAATCTTGCGGACAATGTTAGTGAAGTATTTGCCAGATGCCCTTATTTTGTCATTGCTGAAATTGAAAATCAGGAGATAAAAAAATTTGAAGCGATAAAAAATGAAAGCGAAAAACAGATGGGCGGAGCAGGTATTTCAGCCGCTCAGCTGATGGCAGAGAAAAACATTAACGCCGTGATTACAAAGAATGTAGGGCCGAGAGCCCTTGATGTATTAAATCAATTTAATGTAGTAATTTATCACGGTGACGGCGCGATAAAAGATGTTTTGCGAGAATTTATAGACGGGAAGCTTAAAAAAATGAATTGACATGAAAATAGTAGTTCCGACAGATAACAAAAAAGGGCTAGAAGATAGAGTAGCCGAACATTTTGGTCGTTGTTTAACATATACTTTTCTTAACGAAAAAGGCGAAATCGTGGAAATTATAGATAACGTTAGCGAGCATGGCAGCGGGCAAGGACTGCCTCCCGAATTAATGAAAGACCACGGAACAAATGTTTTGCTTTGCAGAGAGCTTGGGCCAAGAGCTTTAAGTCTATGCAAAGAATTAGGCATAGAAGTATACGTTTGCCAAGCAGAAACGGTAAAAGAAATTTTTGAATTGTGGAAAAATAATAAACTTAAAAAAGCAGGCACAGAAGATGTTTGCGAAGACCATAAATTATGAAAATCGCAATTACTGGCGGAAAAGGTGGAGTGGGTAAATCAATGATGGCGACTTCTCTGGCAGTTGAATTTGCCCGAAATAGTAAAACTATGCTGGTGGACGCAGACGCTGAATGTCCTAATGACCACCTTTTGCTTTCCATAAAAAGAAAGAAGTACGCTATCGTTTATCAATCTATACCAAAATTTGACTACAGTAAATGTACGAAGTGTGGGAAATGTGCCTTGTCCTGTAAGCGGGGCGCTATCGTTTGGATTAAAGAAAAATATCCTGCCTTTGTTAAAGATGCTTGTATCGGCTGTATGGCTTGTCTTTCTGCCTGTCCTTATGGCGCGATAACAGAAACCAAAAAAGAAATTGGTACAATTTACACTGGAAAGAATTATAATGTCAATTTAGTTTCAAGTGAACTGAAATTAGGGGAACTTGCTTCCGGTGAAGTGGTAGCTGAAGTGAGGAAATATTCCGATAAAATTAACGAAAAGATAAAAGCTGATATAATGATTATAGATTCTTCGCCAGGAATCGGATGTCCGGTAATTGCTTCGTTAGTTGGCACTGATTATATAGTTGCTGTAACCGAGCCGACGCCTTCTGCTTTATTTGACTTAAAAAGGGTTTTATATCTCGCCGAGCATTTTGGAATTAAACACGGGATTATTATAAATAAATCCGATCTCGCAAAAAGTTTTTATAAAGAAATAGAAAAATTTGCTAAAATAAATAAAATCCCAATTCTTGGCAGAATTCCTTATAGAAAAGATTTTGTCAAATCAACGATTAAGATGAAACCCGTTGTCGAGATAAATAAAAAATATAAAAAATTATTCAAAGAAATTATTAATAAAATAAATATAAAATTAAAATGAAGAAAAAAGTTGCTATTATCTCAATACTGGCGAATGTAATTTTAGCGGTAGGCAAAATAGCTGTCGGTGTGTTTTCAGGTTCCGCCGCTATTTTAGCAGAAGGGGTTCATTCTTTTATGGATGTTTTTTCTTCGGCCGTTGGCTATATTGGAATTAAAATATCTGCAAAACCAGAAGACCAAAAACATCCCTACGGTCATTATAAATTTGAGGTTTTAGGCGGCACGATTATTACTATAATCCTTTTAGCGACGGGTGCGGGAATTATTTACGAGGCCTATCAAAGTTTTCTTGACCCTGAAAAAGTTAAAATTAGCTATTTAGTTTTCGGGATAATGCTCTTTTCAGCAGTTGTCAATGAAATAATGGCCAGATTAAAAATTCATTATGGCAAAAAAGAGAATTCCATCAGCTTACTTTCAGACGGATTTCATTCAAGGATTGATGTTTATGCTTCGCTCGTTGTTCTCGCTGGTTTATTTCTGACAAAATACTGGATTTATGCTGATTCCTTGCTGGCTTTTTTAATCGGCGTTTATATCATTAAAAAATCTTTTTCTTTGGGCAAAGAAGCAATTGATTCTTTGCTTGATATTTCAGCCGGTGAAGAAATTGAGGAAAAGATAAAAACAATCGCTAAAGCGCAGAATATTGAAATTTCATCTTTGAAGACCCAGAAGAAGGGTTCGGCTATTACCGCCGATTTGGAAATAAAATTACCGAGTAGCTTAAGAGTGGAAGAGGCAACTAAAATTTCCAACAGCTTGAGAGAAAAATTTGTAAAAGAAATAGAAAACCTTCAGTATGTTGCTATTCAAATCACAAGCCACGAAGTGGAAACAGGATTTTATAAGCCCGAATTTGGTAGAAGTTTCGGGTGGCAGAGAAAAGGCAGGTTTAGAGGAAAAGTTGAAGAAGCAAAAGGAGGGGGTCCGGGCGGTTATTGCGCCTGCCCGAAATGCGGTTATAAAATTCTTCACAAAAGTGGCGTTCCTTGCTCAACACTTGAATGTCCAGATTGTAAAGTTAACTTAGTTAGAAAATAATATGGCAAGACCATTAAAACCAAGAAGAGTATTATTTGACCCAGATGTGGTCTATTTCAAGCCAAGAGCATTGCCTTTATCTTTGATAGATGAAGTAGAAATAGGGATAGATGAGTTAGAGGCTTTACGTCTTTGCGATCATAAAAACTTAGAACAAAATGAAGCTGCAAAAAAGATGAAGATTTCTCAAAGCACTCTTCAGCGAATTTTAACTTCAGCCCGTAAAAAAGTAACAGAAGCTTTAATCAAAGGAAAAGCAATAAAAATAATAAAGAAATGAAGGTGATAAAAAGTTCCTGACACCTTTTTCTGCGGCAGCAAATTAAGTTAAAAAGGTCACAACCGTAATAAAAAATAAAAGATAAAAAAATGGGCATAGGATGGCATAATAGAAAAAGGATTGATAGAAAGTTAAAAAAAAGAAGAATAAAAAAGAAACAATCAAAGAAAAAGTGAAAGTTTGAGCAAGGCCGGGCCTTGCTCAAACTTCGAGTTCCGCAGATTAAAGGTTGGAAACGTCCCTACTTTTTACACTTGATAGATACAAACCGTGTTGAAGAAAATCAGAACATAAATATGTTCTTGACGGGAAACCCGCTTTCTGTCTCATCTTATTGTTTTTTTACGGGAGGTCTGCTTGACCTTCTTTTTGTTTTGATGGGGAGGGTAAGAATTTTTTTCTTGGAGTTATGGATTAAATTTGGTAAGATAATAGAGAAAGTTTGAACTCGTTTAATTTTAAAACCATCACTTTTTCTACTTTCATCATAATATGACAATTAATCAGCGTGAAAAACAGATTTATACGGTTTTACGGCAATATTGGGGATATACTTCATTTCTGCCGTTACAGGAAAAAATAATTTTATCTATATTAAGAGATGAGGACAGCTTAACCGTTCTAGCTACGGGGGGCGGTAAATCTTTGTGTTTTCAGCTGCCAGCTTTGTTAAAAAAAGGTATGGCAGTGGTTATTTCTCCGTTGATTTCTCTGATGAAGGACCAGGTGGACGATCTTCAAGATATGGGAATAGCTTCTTGCTGTTTGAACTCCAGTTTATCGCTTAAACAACAAAGATTATCAATAGAACTAATTCGGAAAAATGAAATAAAGTTATTATATATTTCTCCCGAACGGTTAGAAAATGAAGGAACTATAGGTTTATTAAATTCCGTTGGGATTTCTTTTTTTGTAATTGATGAAGCTCATTGTATAAGCCATTGGGGGCATGATTTTCGGACGAGCTACCGTAATCTTAGGATAATCAAAGAAAGATTTAACGATGTGAGCATGCATGCTTTTACCGCTACCGCTACCCAAAAAGTGCAGTTAGATATAATAGAACAGTTAAATTTTATTAATCCCAAGGTTTATATCGGTCCGGTAGACCGCTCTAATTTAACTTATCGAGTCATGCCGCGCAAACAACTCTTAGAGCAAATAGAGGAAGTTTTAGAAAAACATACCGATGAAGCAGGCATTATATATTGTTTGCGTCGACGCGACGTAGATGCTATTTCAGCAAATTTAAAAAGCCGCGGTATTGACAACGTTTCTTATCATGCAGGAATATCAAATGATGAGCGTCGCGTAGCCCAGTCAAAATTTACTCATGGAGAAGCGAATCTAATTGTTGCCACGATAGCATTTGGCATGGGGATAGACCGTTCTAATATTCGTTTTATAATCCATGCCGGTATGCCTAAAAGTATTGAGCATTACCAGCAAGAAACTGGTCGAGCAGGCAGAGACGGACTTCCATCCTTTTGTTATATGTTTTACGGCGGCGCAGATTACCAGTTATGGAGTTTTTTCGCCGAGCAATCTTCCAACCGGGAGATAATGATGAAAAAGCTAAGCACTATTTATAATTTTTGCGTCCAATCTCAGTGCCGACATAAAGCGCTGGTAAATTATTTCAGTCAGGATTACAAAAAGCATTCCTGCGGCGCTTGCGATTTTTGTTTAAATGAGCTTGATATGGTTGACGATGCTCTTGCGCTCGGACAGAAAATATTATCCGGCGTAGCGGCGGTGAGGCAAAAACATTATGGGTTTGGAGCAGGTTATATAGTAAATGTGTTAAAAGGAAAAATAACTGAAAAAATAGAACAGATGGGGCATCGTGATTTACCGGTTTTTGGTGTAATGAAGGAAGAATCAGAAAGATTTATTCGTTATATGATTGAACAATTAGTTGGGCAGGGATTTTTATTTAAGGAAAGAGAGTTTTCTACGCTTTCAGTAACCGATTCCGGAGAGCGATTGTTGCGGGGAAAAATATCGCCAGTATTAGTTAGGCCTCTGTTAGTAGCGAAGAAAAAAAAGATTTCCAGAATGGCTCGGGTAAGGAAAGAGGAAGAGTGGGCAGAAATAGATGAGGGATTATTTCATGTATTACGTGGAAAACGGGCAGAGCTTGCGCGGGAAAAAAGCGTTCCGGCCTATATCGTGTTTGGGGACAAAACCTTAAGAGATATAGCTGCTAAAAAACCAGTAACTAAAAAAGATTTTTCGGATATTTATGGAGTAGGTGAAAATAAAATGAAGTCCTACGCTAATATATTTATTAAAATTGTTAAAGATTATGAAAATATCAAAAGCAGAGTTTGTTAAAGGTGTTATTGGGGATGATTACGGTTTAAAAGACAATTTACCGCACATCGCTTTTTTTGGCCGTTCCAATGCAGGGAAATCAAGCGTGATTAACTCTTTAGTCGGCAAAAAAGACCTTGTAAAAACAAGCAAGATGCCGGGGAAAACACGTGAAGCGAATTTTTTCCGCATCAATAATTCTTTCTATTTTGTGGATTTTCCCGGATATGGATATGCGAAGCGTTCAATGTTGGAGCGTAACAAAACAATCAAAAGGATTTTTTGGTATCTGGAGTTTTCCAATGCGAGGCCTAAAGCAGTTTTCTTAATTGTTGACGCTAATGTCGGCTTGACTGCTCTCGACCGGGAGATGATAGAAATTCTTAAGGCAAATAAACATCAAATTGTCATTATTGCAAACAAGATTGATAAGTTAGCTAAAGGCGCCGCGGAAGAACAGCTTTCGTCAATTCAAAAAGAAGCGCGAGATATACCGGTTTTGGGATATTCGGCTAAAACAAACGAAGGAAAAGAAGAACTAACTAAAAAAATTGCGAGTTTTGTATAAAATACCTTAAGTTTTAAAATCCTTGACAAATTCAAATAATGGATGTATAATTAAGGTACAATTTGAACATTAACAATATTATATTGAAAAGGGATAAAAATGAAAAATGCAAAACGACAATTAGTTTTAAATAAAGGAACGGAGATATTTATATTTCGTTATGAAGAAGGTCAAGAGGATGAACTTTTAGATGCTCTAATTGAGCAAGCAAAGAGTGAGCGGACAAGTTTTGATTGGTTTGACGCAGCAGTATTAAGCTTCAAGCTAACGCAATCACTCATCGGTCAAGCAGATGAACTTTTGAGCTTTTAGCTATAACACAACAAATTTTTTCTCCCGACCATAAAGCCCAAATTAAACACTTGGGCTTTTTTTATACAAAAACTTTTTCATTCTGCCGAAAAAAAGGTGTCAGTGGAAAAAAGGTTCCTGACACCTTTTTATTGACACCTTTTCACGCTTTTTCATGTGGAAGATTTTTAGTTTCTGAGTTGTTTGAGAATAGTAAATGTATCGGTCTGGCGGTTCTTAGAATACAATAAAATAATAGCGACCCGATCTCCGTTGACATTAAATATTGACGCTAATGTTTGTTTAGCTTCCGGCAGGTAGCCGGTTTTTCCGCCAATAAATGCAGAAAGAGGATAAAAATTATTTACATTTTGGAATTTAAGCAGTATTCCTGTTGAATCGGGAAGCCAAAAGTTATTATCTCTGGCAATGCTTAAAATTTCCGGATGATTATTATAAATGTACATTAAGAGCTTAGCGAGGTCAGCGGCAGTAGAGCAATTTGCAGGATTTAACCCGTGGACATCATAAAAAACAGTATTAGTCATATTAATCTCTTTTGCTTTTAGGTTCATGAAATCCACAAATTTTTCTTTTCCCACAAAATATGCTAAAGCTTCAGAGGCGTCATTTGTGGATTGAATAAGACTGGCCTTGAGAAGATTTTCCGCGCTGACATTTAGACCCAGAAAAAGAGATGGACTCTGACCCAAAGGCTCAAGCATTTTTTCTGTTAGCGTGATTGTTTGGTCAGTATCAATATTTTCAAGAGCAATTACGGCATTCATTAGCTTTGTGATGGAAGCTATGGAATATGGTTGGTTGGGGTTTTTCTCTAAAACAACCGAATTATCAGAAAGGTTTACCGCCAAATATGATTGTGCGGTAATTTCTTGTTGTGATTGCAAACTTAAAAGGAGTGTTTGAAGAAGAAAAACCTCTCGTTTAAGGATTTCGATTTGCTGGATTAATTTTGCCATTTCTGCTTGACCAGATGCTTTAACTGTTTTTGGAATAAAAGGCAAAAAAACAAAGAGTAATAGCAAAAACAATAGAAAGAAAATTTTGAACTTCATAGGTTAAAAAATCTTAGGGAATATAATAGATAAATATTGAGTTGCCGGCCCGAGTTATCGGCTGGTAATCGTCAAGCCAGCGATAGTAGTCGGTTGGTTGGTCAAAGCCATGGGTAGGGATTCCTTTGCCTCCCTGAAGAAGAGTTGCCGAGATTGCCAGATAACTTCCCTGGGGAAGTTCTTTTTTATTACGATCGCCTGACCAGGAAGCATATTTCTCTTTTAGATAATATTCGGTATCGCCTCCGCCAAAATAATCAACATAAATTTTCTCAACCTTATTTTCATCCACCCATTTTTTCAGTCGTTTCAAATCCTGGCCCCAGTCATAGTTTGAGTCCACTACATATTTGTATCCGTTTTGGGGGCCTCCGGCAATTTCATTAAAATAGGTTAAGTAGTGAGGCCAAACCAAGAGAGAGGAAATTATGTAAAAGCCAAGAAGCGCCGAAACAAGAAAAATTCCCATTTTTTTCAGGGCTATACCGGGTATTCTTTTTATCCATTTTGTTATTCCCAGACCAACTAAAATATAGGTAAAAGGAAAAATAGGTAAAAGATGCCTCAGTCCGATATTAAGAGTTCCGGTTATAGAGGTGAACCAATAAATTGCCAAAAATACCATCATTGAAAATTCGGGAAAATGATTTTTTATCCAATCCTTTAACCGATGAAAAGTATTTTGCCAAAAAGGCTTTTTAATTATAATTAGCCAAGCTGCATACAAAAGAGCAATTAAGGTTAAAATATGAAAAGCTAAGGGTACTTTTAAAAGATAAACGGTCGGGAAATAATACCACCAGCCCCCATTTGAGATTTCATTAAGAAAATACACGGTATTGCCGCCGACTACTCTTTGGGTAGCCATTAGAAGTCCTAAAAGATAATGGGCATAGGGTCGAAACACCGGTTTGTCAGCCATCCAGAGACAAAGATTCTTTAAAGGAATTAGGCCGTTTGAAGATAAGATAATTTCAGAATCTCGTAATTGGCGTTCGGCAGGATAATTTAAAAGATGAAATTGATAAACCGGCCAGATAAGAATCATTCCAACTATTCCTACGGTTAGGGCCAGCCCGACGTATTTCAAAATTCTTAAGAGACATTTTTTAGAACCTTTTTCTTGCCATTGCCATCCTTCGGCTGGTCCGCCAGAGGCGGAAAACCAAGCATAAATTACAGTGATTATAGCGAAGAAGGGAACAAGCAGGGCTAAGGAAAATTTAAAGAGCATTGACAACCCAAATATCAACCCGGCTAAAATTATATTCTTTTTTGTCGGGCTTTTTAGAAATTTTAACCAAAAATAAGTAGCCATAACTACTCCCAGGGCAGCTGCGATATCGGTAGTTACCAATCTCCCGTGAGCCAGAAGAGTAGGGGAGAAGGAAAATAGGGTTAAGACCAAAAGAGCAGCTTTGTTTCCGGCTAATTCTCTCGCCCAGCGAAAGAGGAACCACCCTAAAAATATTAAAAGCAAAATCATTGGGATTCGGGCCCAAAATATAATCTGATCAGGATTGTTTCCTGAATGATACAAAAGCTGAGAACCAAACCACCACTGTTCATTAATTCCCTCAGTCCAGGAAGGATGATTCGTTGGGAAATTCAGGTTCAAAAATAAAAGAGGGACAGCAGCTAAGTCCTTTATTAATGGCGGATGCTCCGGGTTAATTCTAAAATCTTTCTGGGATAAATAAGAATAGCCGGCCGGGATATGAGACATTTCATCCATAGTGGCTGAATCACCTTTCATACTGAAAAAGCAAAGCAAGAATACTATAAGAAGAAGAAGAGCAGCGATTAAATTTGTGAGACGATTAGACAAAATGTTGGAATTAGACATAATGTTAAAACTAAAATTTATAATTTTCTTGTTAGTATTTTAACATTCTCTATGTTAAAATACAATTGTAGGTCGCGTAATTAACATTAGTAATGAAAATAAAATAATGAATAATCAAAATAAAAAAATTCACCTTTCAATAATTATTCCAGCTTATAATGAAGAGAAAAGATTGCCGAAGACCCTGCGGGAAATTAATGATTATTTGAAAAAACAATTTTATTTGTCGGAAATTATCGTTGTTAACGATGGTTCAACCGATGGAACTTCGGAGGCAGTCAAAGAATTACAGAAAATAATTCCAAATTTAAAATTGATAAATATTGAAAATTCGGGCAAGGGCTACGCAGTCAAAAAAGGAATATTTGAAGCCAAGGGGGAATATAGAATTTTTACCGATGCCGATAATGCAACTTCAATTAATCAAGTTGAGAAAATGTGGCCGGAGTTTGCCAAGGGATATGATGTTGTCATCGGTTCGCGAGATGTTAAAGGGGCGGTCTTAGCCGTACCTCAACCCTGGCTAAGAAAGGTAATTTTTGGAGGAGGTTTTAAATTAGTTAGAAAAATAATTATTGGTCTTTGGAAAATTGAAGATACTCAGTGCGGTTTTAAGGGCTTTAGAGAAAGGGCAGGGCAGGATATTTTTTCCCGAACCGTCATCCGCCGTTTTGGATTTGATCCCGAAGTTTTGGTTATAGCAAAAAAACTGGGCTACAAAATTAAAGAAATTCCCATAACTTGGGTAAATGATCTGGAGAGCAAAGTAAAATTAAAAAGCGTGGTTAAAATGTTTTTTGAGATATTGAAAATCAGATGGAATCTAATTTTGGGAAAGTATGGGAAAAAGGAATAGAAACAGAGAACTGTTCTTCTCTGTTTTTAAAATGGTATGAAAGTCACCGAGTTTTATATTGCGTTTTTTTTGATTTTGGCAGCCATAACAGCTGGGATAGTTTTGATTTTTTCTTTTGTTTTTAATCTTTCGGGTTTTGAGGCAGAGATTGCTGAAGAAGAAGTTGTTTCTCAAAACTCAGGGATTTTTTCAGAGCCCAAGACAGATTCTGAGATTGATGTTGAAACAGTGAAAGCTATTTATCTAACGAGTTGGTCGGCCAGTAAGAAGGGAATGATTGATTATCTAATTGATATTGCAAAAACCACGGAAATTAATGCCGTGGTAATTGATATTAAAGATTTTTCTGGTTATGTAGCTTATGATACGGCAGTGCCGGAAGTTGAAAAGTATGGAGCTGAACAAATAAGAATTTCTAATATTGATTTGCTTATAGACAAACTTCATACAGAAGGAATTTATGTAATTGCCAGAATTACTGTTTTTCAGGATCCGATCTTGGCTCAAGCCAGGCCAGATTTAGCAGTTCATAGTAAAACAGAAGCCGATTCTTTGTGGTTTGATAATGTAGGATTGGCTTGGATTGATCCTGCTGCCAAAGAATCTTGGGATTATAATATTGCTATTGCAAAAGATGCTGCTAATCATGGCTTTGATGAATTAAATTTTGATTACGTCCGTTTTCCCTCAGATGGTGATTTAAAAGATATGAGTTTTCCGTTCTGGGACGGGAAGCTTCCAAAACATACGGTCATTAGAGAATTTTTCAAACATCTTCGTCAAGAACTTCCTGATGTAAAAATCTCAATTGACCTTTTTGGTCTTTCTACTGTTAGCTCTAATGATTTAGGCATAGGGCAAATAATTGAAGATGGATTTGAAAGTTTTGATTATGTTTGTCCAATGATTTATCCTTCCCATTATGCTGACGGATTTAGAGGATACCAAAATCCGGCTGAATATCCTTATGAAGTGGTAAAATATTCTATGGAAGGCGCTTTGGGGAAGTTGATGCTTTACAAACAATCACAAGAAACAAATGTTCAATTGCGTCCCTGGCTCCAGGACTTTGACCTCGGAGCTATTTATGATGCTGAAATGGTTAGGTCTGAGGTTGAAGCGGTCTATGATGCAGCCGAAGAAGATTTTAAAGGTTTTATGTTGTGGAATTCCTGGAATTATTATACAAAAGAGGCCTTGGAGCCGAAGAAAAACTTAAAGGTAAATAAAGTTTGCGTTAATAATAATTGTTTTTATGTAGAATTAGCTCAAACTCAAGAAGAGAGAAGCAAGGGTTTAATGTATAGAGAAATTTTAGATGAAGACAAGGGAATGCTATTTATTTTTGATGAAGAAAAAGAACATTCTTTTTGGATGAAAAATACTTTAATCCCTTTAGATATAATCTGGATAAATAAGGATAAAGAAATAGTTCATGTGGAAAAAAATGTTCAGCCATGTGTTGAAGAAAAATGTGAGACCTTTAAGTCAAGCAATAAGGCAAAATATGTTTTAGAACTAAATGCTGGACAATCAGATAAAAATAGTATTAAAATAGGTGATAGGTTTAACTTTTAAAGTAAAAGCAAATTAAAAAGTTAATAAGGGCTAAGGAGATTGTAAAATGTCTGAAAAAGATTGGAAAACATTAACAGAAAAAGAAGTTCAAAACGAGATTAGAAGGATTCTTAGAGAATCTAAAAATGAAGAAGAGTTTAAAAGAAAATGTAGCAACAGATTTGGGGGTTCGATGGTGATGACTTACTGGGAAGGAGGATGGCGTTCTGCCTATGTCGCAAGCTATAGGTGGAATTATAGCATTGGAGCTCGTGTTCAAGTTTAAGCCGGACAATTTTATTAAGTTCGGCTTTTTTTATCGCCAAAATGGCGATTTTTTGCTATGATAATTATATGGAAATAAGAGAAATAAGAACCTGCCTTCGGCAGAACCTTGTATGTTTGCCCTTCGGGCAAGCCATTGACTAAGAACCTGCCTTCGGCAGAACCTTGTATGTTTGCCCTTCGGGCAAGCCATTGACTAAGAACCTGCCTTCGGCAGAACCTTGTATGTTTGCCCTTCGGGCAAGCCATTGACTAAGAACCTGCCTTCGGCAGAACCTTGATTCGCTAAGGAATTTATTATGTATATTCTTGAATTAAATAATAAAAATATTTGGGAGAGTTTTTTATCGGAACGTAAAGAGAAAACTTTTTTAGATTCTTGGAATTGGGGAGAATTTCAGAAGAGAGAAGGTGGTAAGATTTGGCGATTGGGAATATATGATAACGAAGAATTAATTGGTGTTGCTTTGGTTATAAAAGTAAAAGCTAAAAGAGGAACGTTTTTGTTTGTTCCTCATGGACCGATAACAGGATTAAAAATTGAAATTCAAAAATTAGGAATATTAGAAACCTTAATAAATAAATTGAAAGAAATCGCTAAACAGGAAAAAGCACATTTTATTAGAATTGCGCCGATTTGGGAAAAAAGCAAACAAAACAATGATTTTTTTAGAGAACTGGAATTTATGCCAGCGCCGATTCATATCCATCCGGAAGTAACCTGGGAATTAGATGTTAGGCCTTCGGAAGAAGAACTTTTAATGAGTATGCGCAAAACTACTCGTTATTTAATCAGACAAGCTCAAAAAAACCCAGATATCGAAATTGTAAAAACACAAAATATTGAGGATTTGAAAAAGTTCAATGAAATTTATTGCTCCACGGCAATACGCCATAAGTTTGTGCCTTTTTCTTTAAAATATATTCAGAATCAATTTTCCTCTTTTTCGCCAGATGATCAGATTTTGATCTTTTTAGGAAAATACAAGAATGAAGTTGTTTCTTCGGCTGTTATTGTTTATTGGCAAAATATCGGGTTTTATCATCACGGAGCTTCTTTATCAAAATATAATAAAATTCCAGTTTCATATCTTTTACAATGGGAGGCAATAAAAGAAGCTAAAAACCGAGAATGTCAGAGATATAATTTTTGGGGTATTACCCCTGATGATAATAAAAACC
>Ga0315533_1000966_pt1 | contig 23143 bp, 15 predicted proteins | sample SalMarSW160130MG_FD_203081 | JGI IMG/M metagenome (GOLD analysis project Ga0315533, IMG submission 203081) | Salt marsh sediment microbial communities from the Plum Island Ecosystem LTER, Massachusetts, United States - Salt Marsh Sediment SW1601-30 ... | reverse complement strand
ATATCATTTTGGGTCAATCCATCTATATCATAGCCAATAAAAATTCTCAAATCATACAAATCAGGTTGCCGGTTTAAAATATCTGGGGTTCTTCTTCTCCAAAAAAGATATAAATAAACTTTAGACTCCCCTTTATTATAGAATAGATTTACAAATTTTTCTAATATGTTTATTCTATATCTAATTTCTCCTGATGGAAGGACAATTTCTGATAGAATTAGAGAATGCTGTTTTTGAAAATCTTGTATTGGAACCAATACTGCCTTAACTTCTCCATCTAATCCTATAAACTTACTTTTAAGATTAGAAAGCCAAGCATAACCATCCTTTAATGCCTCTTTTTCAAAAAAGTTTCTTGCAAAAAAAGTCCATTTCAAGCTGGTCGAAGCTGTTAATTCTAGTCCATATGTAAATGGAGATTCAACATTCAAACCGAACGGATCAAACAAAAATGACCTTATTTTCTCTGGCCCTTGATAATCTAAATCTGAAAAGTGTGGATCTGGAGTAAAAGGAATCGGCTTTTGCGTAATGCTTATCCGAGTTTGCCAAATATCAAAATCTTTTATTGTTTTATTTATTTTTGATTCATTTTTTAACATTTTAATCTAATTTTTTATGTTTAGTATCTTAGTAAAACAATTATATTTAAAGAAAAAACCTTGATTAGATGCAAAATTTAATGATGGGGAGTTGAATTTGATCAAAAATTAGGAAATCAAACTTTTAAAAATGTAGCAGTTAAGGTTAATCCAGCATTTTTTGAATGGTTAAAATTGATATTGAAATTGGAAGAATCAAGAACAATACTAATTTTCACCTATCTTTTAAATCCCTTTAAAATAAGATATTTATTATAGTATCTCTTTAATTAAATCTTCTTTTCCCTCCCATTTTACTTCATATTTTACCACTGTGTACGCGGTGAGAATTCCCTCCCTCTGTTCTTTTTGCGATGTTTTACCCCCGTTTTGTATTTTACATCTTTAGTTTTTCTTCGAGATATTCTTATTTTATAGAACATAAAATTCAATCCGAGTCCAAAATATTTTATTCCATAGTAGAAAAACAAAGTGAGAAAAAATAATGTCATCATTAGATCAAACATGACAATCTCGTAAAGGTTAATCACATAATAGGAGGTTGGTATCGCTACAGAAATAATTATTAATTGAATCATCGAATATCTTTTACTAGTTGTATGTAATGCTCTGCCAATCATCTGTATATCTTCAGAACTGGGAATGAGCATAAACAAAATTGAAATTGCGATATAAATTAAGACAATAGCAATCGTATAATTAACAGCAGGGCTTAATATATAGATAAGGATAAAGCCAATGATATAGGATCCTACAAATAAAGGTGCTAACGAAACCAGGAGCGCTTGAAAAAAATTTGTTTCCCCCACTGAAATACTTCCCGATAATTCTCCTTGTTCCCCAACAGTAGGCATAATATTTGTTTTAATTACCTTAGTATGAGTTAAAAAACTCATAATGTAGTGACTTACCTCATGAACAATAATCCCAATAAAGAAACATGAATGAAGGAAATGTTTCCAGAAGGCACTTTTTCTTTCCACTTGCATTGTCACTAAAGATAATAAAGAGGATACTATTAATACACCTAAAAATATCAAGCAATATTCTATTATCATAATTAAAATTTATAATAAAATAAGATTATTTAAATAAAAAAAGTGAAATTGAATTTTCATTATTATCACCTACTTTTTATTAATTCACATTTTTTTCATTTAAATATGCAATCCTAATTTATGTTGCAATTTCAATTCTTACGCAAATAAGTCCCAGCGGAGCCTATATTAGATATATTTTCGCATCCCTGAAATTGTTTAGAAAATATGCGTTCATACAAACGATTGTACTTATTATAGCGCTTGCAATTTCCTACCTTATAATAATATATTATGAAATTTTTATGTTCGATTTTTTATTTGTGTTATCGATGCTCTCAATGGGTTTCTATTACGTAGTAAAATATTCGGGGATTGGATTGACTCACATGCTGAACTTGATTAATTTTAATTTGAAAAAAATCAGATATACCAAATATAAGGCAATGGCAAAAAATAGGTATAAAGATAAAGATGCTGAATTCTCTCCACAAGCTCAGTGGTGAGCTGAAATCGATTTTGAGGAAATTGGTGGCATAATATAAATGCTTCGAACTTTGGGTTTTTAAGCAAAATTACTGATCTAAAAAGCCCTAAGGTTGAGGAAAATGATATTCTCATACATAAACAGATCAAAGAAGGCGAAAAGTTTCCTACAATTCGGTATATTCCAATAAATTAACCCGATAGAAAAATATTACGGCAACGACAGTTGTAAAATAATATACAAGTTAAAATTTAAAACTCTCGACCCCTCGCTTGATTTTGAATCTATGGATTTAAATATAAAAGATTAACTTTAATAGTGGCAAATATTCTAAAAAAAAGAAGAGATTGGGCAAATGTGCATTGTGTTTATGAGATCAAAGCACATTTTTTATCTCTTCTTCGACAATATTCGCTAATTTGCAACACCAATTTTAGACTCTCTTAAACTCGTACTTTTGCTTGGGAGATAAAATTTATATTAACAAAAATCTATAAATGATTATTGTTTTCCTTGGAATAAGATAAAAAAAAATAATGTTCATAAATTAAATCGATTTAAGAATTGAAATAGCTTTGAATAAAATCTACTAATTGCTTTAAGTAAAAAATATTTATGATGAAAATTATGAGTTTTCTTTCAAATGGAGCGTCTAAAGAAAAAAGCGATTTTATTTGGGAATTAGCCGAATTACTAAGGGGTCCGTATAAAAAAGATCATTATGGAGATGTTATTTTACCTCTCTGTGTGTTAAGAAGGTTTGATTGCGTTCTTAAAGAAACAAAGGAAGCAGTTTTAGAAAAGAACGACGAATTAAAAAAATCAAAAATCGAAAATCGAGACCCTATACTTAATAAAATTTCGGGATATAATTTTAATAACACGAGCAAATACGATTTTCTAAAATTGTTGGCGGATCCAAATAATATCATCGCCAATTTAAGGAATTACATAGCAGGTTTTTCTAAAAATGTTAGGGAAATCTTTGAAAATTTTAAATTTAACAAAGAAATAACTGCTTTAGATAAGTCCGATCTTCTTTATTTGATACTGCAAGAATTTAATAAAGTGGATCTCCACCCCGATAAAGTATTTAATTACCAAATGGGGCTTATTTTCGAAGATTTAATTCGAAGGTTTTCGGAAAACGCAGAGGCTGGAGACCACTTTACGCCTCGAGAAGTAATAAGATTAATGGTTAATATTTTGTTCAACGAAGATAAAGATATATTGACTCAAGAAGGTTTAATCACGACCATTTTCGATCCCGCTTGCGGTACGGGGGGGATGCTTTCGGTTTCGGAGAATTACATTCGTGAATTAAATCCTGACGCTCAAGTGGAATTATTTGGGCAAGATTTTAATCCTCAGTCTTACGCGATCTGTAAGTCAGATATGCTAATTAAAGGTCAAGACGCCGCGCACATTGTTTTTGGTGATAGTCTGAAAAAGTCAGAAGATGGACATAAAGGGAGATCGTTCAGGTACATGTTAGCAAATCCTCCCTTTGGAGTTCAATGGAAAAAGCAGCAAAAAGAGGTAAAAGAAGAGCACGAGAAAGAAGGATTCAACGGTCGCTTTGGAGCGGGACTTCCTAAAATATCGGACGGTTCGTTGTTATTTCTACTGCATATGATATCGAAAATGAAAAATAACGATGAAGGAAGCAGAATTGCAATAATCTTTAATGCTAGCCCCTCATTTACGGGCAATGCGGGTTCTGGAGAATCTGAGATCAGAAAATATATTATTGAAAACGATTTGTTGGAGGGAATAATCGCCCTTCCCGAGCAGATGTTCTATAACACTGGAATTTTCACTTATATCTGGATTTTAACCAATAGAAAGAATGAAGATTCTAAAAATGGTCCTATTAGAAAAGGTAAAGTTCAACTAGTGAATACCGTGGATTTTTATGAAAAAATGAAAAAAAGTCTTGGAAATAAAAGAAATTACATATCCGAAGAAAAAATAACAGAAATCACGAAAATCTACGGCGAATTTAAGGAAAATGAATGTTGTAAAATATTTTATAACAAAGATTTTGGTTATCGTAAAATTACTGTGGAGCGTCCTCTGCGATTGAATTTTAAAATTACGCAAGAAAGGATAAAAAAAATACAAAATGAAAATGGTTTTCAAAATCTTGTAAAATTAAGGAAAAAAGGCGAAGCTGGAAAAAGAGAAGTAGAAGAGGGTAGAAGAATTCAAGAAGAAATCGTAAATATTCTCAGAAATCAAAAAAATCCCAATAGAGTTGATTTAACTGCGTTCCTAAACGATAATAAAAAAGTTGGCGATAAAATTTTTAACAATATTTATAAGAACAGAGAAGAATTTATTGGAGATTTAAAAGCGCTCTTCAAGACAAGTGGATTAGAAATTAACAGCTCTCTATTTAAAGTAGTAGTTAAAAGTATTTCAGAAAAAGATGAGACTGCAGATATTTGCGTTGATTCTCAAGGAAATCCCGAATCCGATACCGATTTAAGAGATTATGAAAATGTGCCATTAAAAGAAGATATTAAGGAATATTTTAAAAGAGAAGTGAAACCATACGTTCCCGATGCGTGGATTGACGAATCAAGAACTAAAATCGGCTACGAAATTCCTTTAACTAGATATTTTTATAAATTTAAGCTATTAAGGCAGTCTAAAGAAATAATGGAAGATATTAAAAATTTAGAAAAAGAAATTCAAAATAATTTGGAAAAAATGATGTCAGATTGAATTATCATAAATATGAAAAATATAAGAATTCTGGAAGTAAATGGATTGGTGAAATTCCTGAGCACTGGAGAACACGAAAATTGCGTTTATTTGCACGAATACAACCAAGTAATGTGGATAAGAAAAGCGTGGAAGATCAAGAATTGGTTCGATTATGCAACTATACAGATGTCTATTATAATGAATATATTGATTCTAGCATTAATTTTATGGAAGCAACCGCTTCAGATAGTCAAATTAGAAAATTCACTCTGAAAAAAGGGGATATTATAATAACAAAAGATTCTGAAACTCCATTAGACATAGCAGTACCTGCTTACGTTCCTACTGACTTACCAGGAATTATTTGTGGATATCATTTAGCAATGATACACCTCCAAAAAGACTTAGCATTTAGAGAATATTTCTTCAGAGCTTTCCAATCTGAATCTATTTCCCATCAATACAGTGCTTCCGCAAATGGTTTAACAAGATATGGTTTAACTGTGCATGCAATAGGAGATGTGGTATTTCCGCTTCCCCCTCTAAATGAACAAAAAGAGATTTCAAAATATTTAAAAAACAAAACCATCGAAATCGACGCCCTCATCGCCGATAAGGAAAAGATGGTTGAATTATTGCAAGAATACAGACAGGCGGTCATCACAGAAGCTGTAACGCGGGGGTTGGATCCTAATACAGAGATGAAAGAGTCGGGGATTGAATGGATTGGAAAAGTTCCTAAAGATTGGTGCCTATTAAAAATTTTTTATTTAATTGAAATCGAATCTGGAAAAAGAGATAAAGGAGGGGCTTTAGCTGAAGGAGAAATTCCGAGTTTAGGGGGAGAATACATAAACAATGAGGGTGGTATAATTTGGGATAATCTCAAATATATTTCAAATACATTATTTAACTCTATGAAAAAAGGTAAACTTCAATTAGAAGATGTTATTTTAGTGAAAGATGGTGCTACAACTGGAAAGGTTGCATTTGTAGATAATCTAAAATATAATAAAGTTGCAGTTAATGAACATGTATATCTTTTTAGATCAAATAATAAAAAGAAATTATGTAATAAATATCTATTTTATATGACGTATTCTAACTTATTTAAAAGTCAGATAGAAGCCAATTTTCATGGAATGATTGGAGGAGTCACTCTTAGTAATTTAAAATCAATTATAATGCCTATTCCTTCAACTAAAGTACAGAGTAAAATAATTAATTTTCTTGATCTAAAATTTATTGAAATTTTAGATTTGATAAGTAATATGAAAAATCAAATAAAAAATCTTCAAGATTATCGTCGATCAATAATATCTGGGGCAGTAACGGGAAAAATAAATGTAAATAACTATATTTAATTTAAACTAGATTTCTATGGTGAGATATTAATGTCCAAAACGCCAGAAGACCTAACTGAAAAAGGTTTTGAAGAATATATTGAAGATCATTTCTTAAACAACGGTTATTTTAAAGGCAGAAATGAGGATTACGATGTAAATCGCGCCCTTGATGTTAAGGTGTTATTCGATTTTCTTGAGAGCACACAACAAGAAAAATTGCAGAAATTAAAAGAAATTTATAAAGGTCAATATAAAAAAGAAATCATATCTCGAATTAGTGATGAACTTAACAAGCGCGGAACAATTGATGTGTTGAGGCACCAGGTTAAAAATTATGGGATCTATTTAGACTTAGCATATTTCAAACCAGTAAGCAAGCTTAATCCTAAAATTTTAGATCTTTATAACAAGAACATATTTACGGTGTATAGGCAAATCCATTACAGCCTAAAAGACAAACAAAAGAGCATTGATATGCTAATTTGTTTAAATGGGCTTCCTATTGCAGTTTTTGAGCACAAAAACCAGCTGACGAATCAAACGGTAATGAACGGAATAAACCAATTTAAAACGAAGAGGGATCCTCGGGAGCTCTTATTTCAGTTTAAAAAGAGAGCAATGGTATTTTTCGCAGTTGACCCTGAAGAAGTATATATGACTACGCGATTGGCGAACGAAAAGACTTTCTTTTTACCGTTCAATAAGGGAAACGAAGGAGGGCGAGGTAATCCCGTTAATCCTAACGGTTATAAAACGGCTTATCTGTGGGAACAGATCCTACAAAAAGATAGTTTATTGGATATTTTGCAACGATTTGTGCATATATTGGAGGAAGAAAAAATCAATAAGAAGGGAGAGTCCTACACCGTCGAGACCCTTATATTTCCAAGATATCACCAGCTTAATGTTGTAAGAAAACTAGAGGCAAATGCAAAGATCACTGGAACGGGACAGAGATATTTGATACAGCATAGCGCGGGCTCTGGAAAATCTCTTTCTATTTCGTGGCTCTCGCATAGATTAGCCAGCTTACACGACGAGAACGATAATCCGATTTTTGATTCAGTGATCGTAATTACGGACCGCTTAGTTTTAGATAGACAATTGCAGGATAATATATACCAACTTGAACACAAATTCGGCGTCGTTCAAAGAATCGAAAAAGACTCTACACAATTGGCTGACTCAATAAAGAGCGGAATAAAAATAATAATATCGACTATACAGAAATTCTCTTTTATACTCGATAAAGTCGGGGAAATTGAAAACCGAAATTACGCGCTAATAATTGACGAGGCTCATTCTAGCTTTTCTGGAGAATACATGAAATCCTTGAAGAAGGTTCTCGCTGCGAGCGATCTCGAAGAAGCTGCTCAAATTGACGAGATTTCGTACGATCCCGAGGATTTAATGAATGAAGAAATCGAGAAGATGCACCCTCAGAAAAATTTAAGCTTGTTTGCGTTTACGGCAACGCCTAAATCCAAAACTATCGAACTGTTCGGGTTGAAAGACGAGTACGGAAATCCCCTTGGAAAACCGTTCCATTTGTATTCGATGCGCCAAGCAATAGAGGAGGGCTTTATTTTGGATGTCCTCCAAAATTATGTGTCTTATCAAACATACTACAAACTGAATAAAACAATTGTAGACGACCCACTTTACAATAAATCGAAAGCGGCGCGGAGCCTAGCTAGGTTTCTACAACTTCATCCTCACAATATCGCCCAAAAAACGGAGATTATTATCGAACACTTCCAACACATTTCGAGGCACAAAATTGGAGGCAGAGGAAAGGCTATGGCTGTAACGAGTTCTCGACTCCACGCGTTAAGGTATAAGTTCGCCTTCGATGAATACATTAAAAGCAAGGGATACGATTTAAAGACTTTAGTAGCGTTTTCTGGGACCATTAAAAATGGCGGAGTGGATTATAGGGAGCAAGATATTAATCTATTTAAGGAAACCGAATTACCACAAAAATTTGCTACGGACGAGTATCAAGTCTTAATTGTTGCCGAGAAATACCAAACTGGTTTTGACCAACCGTTATTACACACGATGTATGTCGATAAGAAATTGTCGGGTCTTAAAGCAGTTCAAACATTATCGAGGTTAAACAGGATTTATACTGGTAAAGATGATACATTTGTTCTTGATTTTGTAAATAAAGCGGAGGACATTCAAGAGGCTTTTAAACCATATTATGAAACTACTATTCTCGCAGAATTCACCAATCCAAATATTTTATATGATTTAGAGTCAAAATTAAATGGTTTTAATATATATTTGGAGGAGGATATAGACAAGTTCGTATATTTATTCTTAAAACCTGAAGATCGACGAAAACCGATCGATAGAGCAATGATTAACAGCTATATCGATAAGGGCGTGGATAGGTTTAACCACTTACCAGAAGTGGAACGAGAAGATTTTAAAAGTACGGCGACAAGATTTACAAGGTTATATTCGTTTATTCTTCAAATTACATATTTTACGGACACGAACCTCCATAAATTACACATATTTTTGTCTTACTTGATAAAAAAGCTCCCCAAAAGGATGCCCGATAAGAATTTAAACATAACGGACGAGGTTGCTCTCGAATATTACAAAAATGAAAAAATTTTCGAGGGAAATTTGTCTTTACAACCGAGCGAAGAGGTAACACCCTTAACGCCCGTGAAATATGCGGGAACAAAAAGAAAAGAAGAAGAAAGGGAATATCTTTCTTCAATTATAGAGAAATTAAACGCGAAGTTCGGCACGGAATTTACGGAAGCCGACCGCCTTTCTATTGAACAAATTAAGGAAGATTTTGCAGCAAATCAAGAATTAATAACTAAAGCTAAAGCGAATACGATCGAGGATTTTAAATACGCTTATGATAAAGAGTTTATGAACATTGTTATTAACAGAATGGAACAAAACGAGGTATTTTTTACGAAAATTCTAAACGACGAGGAATTTAAAAATGTACTGATGGGATATTTATTACCCGAAACCTATAAAAAGCTTAAAGAAACGGCGTAAATTGCTTTTTCGAATAAATTGATAATTCACTTGACTATCTGAATTTTTATATTTTCATAAAAATAACATTATTGTGAAATGTAATTTATTCATTAAGAAGCTGGACAAGCGAATTAAAGAAAGTCTTAACGAAGAAGAACAGACTGCTCTTTTGCAAATAATTTCAGAGTTATTAACTAGTAATAAGTTAAAGATCATGGCTAAATTAAATTCCATAGAAGATTTTCGATATGTATTTAACCGAGTTTTTTTAGATTCCGTAATAGAGAACTTTAACCACAATTCTCCATTTTTTGCTAAAATTATGGACGACGAGAAAGTTAGAAATCTTTTAAAAAATTATTTATTAAACGAAATATTTAAACAATTAAAAGTCTAATAATGTTTGACTTTTTTCAATAAAATAATATTAGTTATTAAATCTTTAACCTAATTGATTTAAATAACAAAATTGTGTTATAAATCACAAATTTACAAAAAAATTTTATAGATCTTGTCATGACATTAAAATCTATACGCCAAAAAACGATAAAGAGGCTATTTGCCGTTTCTGGAAATCAGTGTTATTTTCCCAATTGCAAAACCCCGCTTGTCGACGAGGAGAGCGGGACAGTGACAGGAGAAATATGTCATATTAAGGGTAGAAAATCGGGTTCTCCAAGGTATGATCCAAATCAATCTGACGAGGAAAGACACGGATTCGACAACCTTTTATTAATATGCCCGTTTCACCATAAAGTAATAGATGATGACCCCAATTCCTATACCATTTCCAGATTGAACGAAATAAAAGTTGAACACGAAAAACTTCACGCTGGAGGCGAAGAACCGAGCAACGATATCGCGGATAAATTCCTCCTCAACATATCTAAAGGTTCTGCGATTTTCACCCAAGATCAAAAGGGCGGACAGGTTGCTCATTCCATTATAAACATTGGATACGAGGATAAAACACGATTAATTCAGGCTTTTTTTAATAGAGTCGTGTTGTTCGTTGAGAGATTAATTGAGAGTAGTGTATCTGACAAGATATTGATTAATATAATCGGTGATTTTAGTAACTCCGATTTGAAGCATATATTTGGAATGGCAGTCTCTCAAACGAGAAAGGGTTTTGATAACACCGTAGAATTTTTGAATGGAAGATATGTACTTCGCATAGAAATGTATGTTGAAGGTAAGACATCCTTGTTATTCAAAGACAATCAAAAGATTGATTTATCAAATCCTATTACTAGATACCAATTTTACGAGGATCTTCAAAATTTTTCAACACTAACCACGGGATTCCAACCATCGCTCCCAAATAATCTTAAAAATCAAAAAGAACGAATTATTTCCGCTCAAAAAAGTTTTAATACTTTATTAAGAATGTTTAAAAAGTTGTATATACCAAGTTCGAAAATATCTCAAGCTTTAGTAGAAATAATTCATAAATCCGACAAGATGCGGGAGTATTTCGGAATCTCTGCACCAAAACCTACTCAGCTTGGTATTCCTATAGACGATGTTCCGATTCACTTTTTAGACGGGAAGTATAGACTCATTCCAAATAGTGCAACCTTGAGGATTGAAAACGATGCAGGGCAATACGATGATCTATTGTCGAAAAATAGCCCCGCAGAATTGATTGGAATTGAATTGAGCGAATTTTTTAAAAATATTACCGAATATACCAAAAGCGAGCATGATATCGATTTAAACTTCAGTGGAACGATTGCAATGATCGCAGTCGACCAAAAAGGTTTTGAAATAGGTTATTGCATTAGATGTGGGACAAATATAGAATTTAATCCTTCCAAACCATATTGTTACAATTGTTTTAAAGTTTGGGCAGAATATTATAATACAGAATTTGTAGAGAATCGTTGTCATAAATGTGGGGAATATTACCAAACGACTATAAATAAACCGTTGTGTAATAAATGCTATTGAAATTATTGATATTTTTTATTATTATATTTGGAAATGTTTTATTGAATAATAAGGGAAATGTGTATCGTATATTTCTCTACTGTTAAGTAATGGAGGATTTTAGAAAACATAAGGAAATTTATTTAGGGTATTTCAAATTGAACCACACCAAATTTTTATTGTCAAGTGAATTTAGTATTGTTCCTAATAATTTTTGGAGCATGATTAGATAACCTCAAATTCAAAGGAATTAAAAAAGTAAATGATTGAAAATTCCCTAGAAGTAAATAAATTAAATGTCTTTTTTTAAAAAATTTACTTTCTTACTATAATATAAACAAAATTTTAGAATTTTATATTATTTCTATTCAAGAATCCATTATAAGAAAGAATGCTTATGAATCAATCAGAAAAAAATGCATTTAAAGAAATTATAAAAAAGATTTATTGCTTTGCGCGAGAATTATCTGAATCAAATGAGTCTATACATTATGAAGTAGGACATCTCTTAATTGATAATTTAATTTTAAAGATTTGCATGTTTGTAGCGAATGATAAAAACGATATCAATAATATATTCAAAACTAAGAAAGGAAAACGGACAACTAAAACTAAAGATTTTCCAGATTTATACAAAGATATTTTAATGAATCACTATCCTAATGTTCCAAATTACAATAAGGAAGTAAATGCAAGGCATCTTGATAGAAACTTCTTTTCCCATTCAGATCAATCTCTTGCATTGAACATTAGAAAGGAGTTTGTTGTTCTATATGTAAAAATTGCAGAGAAAATAATGGAGATAACAAATATTATACCGAAAATTGCTTCAATCAAATGTCCAAAGCATTTACATTATGATACCTCCTTTAAAATAGAAAAGAGATTAATTCAAAAAGAAGCAGATAAATGGCAAAAATTACTTAATCGTTTTGCTAAAAAAGATACTCACAATTTAGGTATTGAATTAAGAAACTTGATTCAAAAGCAAATAGGAGAATCAAAATTCTTAACTGTATTGGCGATGGCGGCTTCTAGAAGAAGGGATGTTTATCATAATGATGATTGGGCTATTTTTTTGCTAAGCCGTGTTAGTGGAGATAATATTTCTATTACAAGAGAATCAGATAACAAATCATTTCATTATAGTAAACCTGATGAAAATTTAGATATACTCATAGATTTTCTTCAATATCTAAAAGAACGGTGTAGATTGAATGGAATCGAATTGAATTAAATTTTATTAAATATATTTAGATGACGATGGATCATTAAATTTAATCGTAAATCCTTAATGCAAAAATTTACACAAAACCCAATTGCTGGAAAATATTTTATTCAAATTTTTAATAAAATTTTAGAATATCCACCATTTCATATAATTAAAAATAGGGGATACATGATCTCAAATGTAAAGGAATTAAAAGAGTACTCATATAAGATTAATTCTAAATACTTTAATAAATTCGAAAACAAAAAAAACGTGCAATTTCATAATGTTTTTATATTAAAAGTAAGAAATTCTTAAATAATAAGAAGGAAAATATTTTTAATTTTATTTATACGTAAGGGTAAGGATATGGAAGTGCAAAAATGGAAATTGGGATTAAAATTCTTCGTGGATAACGCTGAGAGATTACAAAATAACGGAAAAATTTTGCTTGAAAATAGATCATATGGGCTTTCTTTTTTTTGCTATTATACTGCGATTGAAGAACTTGGAGTTGCTTATTTTATCTTGCATTATTTTAATGATCCAAAACCCAAACAACTTGAAAAATTCCATAGAAACCATGCTTTAAAAAGAAATTACGCTATTTATCATCTTTTTAAACCCGAGGTATCAGAATTACTACAGACTGGATCTATGGAGATAAAGCAAACGGTTTTAAAAAGACATTTAAAACAAATAGAAAAGAGATCAACAATATTAGATGGTGAGGAAATTGAAATACAATTTACCGACCAATCTTTTCAACATTTATTAGGAAAGCAAGTCAACAAAATGTTAAAACTGATGTTAAAAAGAAATAAAGGAATTTATGTAAGTTTAAATAAAAAAAAAACTGATTGGCATACCCCTGGAGAGATTAAAAAAAGTGATATACTTAAATTAAAACCCGTTGTTGAGGAGAAAGTTAAAAGATTTAAAGAGATTTATAAAAATTTACTAAGTATTAAGCCTTTTGACACTTAAACCAATCTCAAACATATTCATTCATATTGAAATATGAAAAAAATAGAAATACTCAAAAAACAGTGTTCAAACTTCTATTATGCGAAAATATATGATTCAATACAATTGTTTCAAATCTTGGTGATAAAATTACAAGAGGTGTAGAATCATAAAGTGGGCTGATATTGATAATAAGTGGCTGAATGAGTTCAGAAAAGCCCTTATAGAATATTTATATCTAGGATAAGTCTATTATTTTTTTTTTTAATTTTTAAAAATCGCTTATTTTTTGTCATTTTGTTACTACTGACGACCTGTCGGCAGTAATAATTTTTTGTCAGAATTTATTACTGATTTTTGTCGTTTATTTATTACTGACAACACCATTTAAATAATTAGAAATTAATTTCCATTATTCCAGAATTCTTCGCTCTTCTTTTTAATCTCACCCTCAATATCCTGTAAAACATTACGAACACTATTATCGTTAATCCAATTTGATAAATAATGTCTATTCTGTAAATAACGTTCTTCTAAGAAGATGATCAACCCCGTAATCGCTTTAGCATTTGACGATTTAAAATGTTAATGCTACAATAAAAACAATTTAATAATATAAAATTAATTTCTTTTTATATTGATTAACACATTAATTATTTAAATAAAATATTAAGTTTATTGGATTATTTTAGAGAAAAAAAAAGAATAATAAAATATATCAAAGATAAAAACAGGTGGAAAAGAGTAAAGAATGATTATGATAAAAATATTTCATGTGAATTGTTTATTATGGATTCACGGTAAATAAAACGCTTGGTCGAGCTACATATTCAATTTTTTGAATCATTCTTTTCTCTCCACAATATTATTTTAAATAAAAGAATATAAAAGCTTTTAGAATTTCAAAATGAATTTATCTTTGAAAAAATAATTTTATTTTTATTTGTTATTAATCTATAATCAATTTTTACTTTAAAAAAAATACTACAATTTCTGAAAGAATTTTGCGTGACATTTTTTTAATTTTCTATAGCTAGACCAAAATAAAGCTGAATTAATTATTCTTGAAATAAATATTGGTTGAAATAGATATATTTAAACAGAAAAAATAGAATAATAATCTTTTTATAGTTAGTTTTTAAATAATATTGGTAAGGATAAAGTCAAAAGTTGCATCTCCTTCCATACTGGATTTTTGTCTTTTGGTTAGTGTGAATTAATTTCACACTTATTTTCACCCTCCTCCTCCCCCTATTTATTGATGGGCAGAGAAATACTAGAGACTTTTGCTTTATCCTCCTATTTATTAATATATCGTATTTTAATCACCCATTTTATCATTTTTTTCATTTAAATATTCTCATTTTATTTTCAATTTAACTTAATTAAATCAAATATAGGATAATAAGCTTGAATTTTTCCACAAGCTCAGTAGTGAATAGAAGATGGTCGTTAAAAGAAATCAAATAGAACAGATGATCTCGTTAAAAAAACAATATTTAACAAATTTCCAAATAGGAGAGCAATTGGACATCGGCATACAAACAGTTGGAAAGTATCTTGAGAAACATATGCCAGATTATAAAAAGTATTTAATCAGCCGAATAGGAAGAAAGAAAATCAGAGAGATTAAAAATAAAAAGAATTGGGAAAGATTAAGAAAAAAGTTAGAAAATAAAAGAATTACGAGTCAGAAGGCGTGTATTGTAAGCTTATGCGAACCTACTCGCAATCTATTTGATGAATATTTTGATATTCGGGAAATTAGAGATAATCAAGATAAAATAACAAGCGCAATTAAAGAAATATGTATTCGGTTATTTAAAATTAATAGATCTCGTTCTCCAAAATTAATTTTCGCGACAGTCATCTATTTATGCACATCTCTATCGCTAAATTCAGTTTCAGAACTATTGAATATTTCACCCTCATCTATTTGTATCTTATTAAAATTAATAAAAATAAAGAAAAATCCTAAAATGATTGCAAAATGTGAAGACTAATACGAATAAGCTTTAATTGATATATTCTCCCTAAAAAATGATATTTTTAAATATTTAAAATTATTCTATTTTTAAAATTCCAGCTAATCAAACTACAAAAAATTCCTAATTTTCATTCTTTTCGATTTTCTCTTTATTTGGCTATGATTTATTTGTCTTCCTAAGTATAATTAGTATAGTTTCAATAATCTTCATCAGAAATAGGCATAAAATACTTAATTAAATTAGAAATGCTATTCTTCCTCTATTTCTAATCTAATCTTTCTAAAAAAATCAGAATTATTTAAATAGAAAAAAAATTAATAATTATTTTGACCAACAAAATCCAATGAATTTTATGAAAAAACGTGGGTATATTATATTTTTAAATTTAATTATTATATTGTCGCTTTCTAGGAGTTCTACCGATTTCATTTACACCCATCGATATAATGGAAACCCACCTTCCAGTGATATATCATCCAAAAGTATATTTATCTTTGGAGCCATGTATGGACCTAGTGAACTTGATCCGCACGTGGCAAATCTTAATTCATTTAATGTAATTGGTCAGGTTTGTGAGGGTTTATATAGATATAATTTGTCAGATCCCTCGCTTGGAATAGTACCGAATCTTGCAACCGCACTCGGTATATGGTCTTCAGATAAAAAAAATTATACGGTTTCGTTAAGACATAACGTGACATTCCATGACGGAACTAAATTCAATGCAACAGCAGTTAAATTTTCTTTTGATAGATTAACATACTTTATTGAGCAGGGTTTTTGTCGTAAAGGGGAATTATACTACTATTGGGATATCTCTTCGATGTCTTCAAAATTAATCATTAACAGGACAGAAGTTATTAATGAATACACTATAAAACTTGTGTTAGATGCTCCCTATCCTCCATTACCAGCATTATTATGCTTTTATGGTTCATATATCTTATCTCCTTCATCAACTAATGCTACTACACCCATAAATATTGCCACTGGAGATTTAATTGGGACAGGTCCTTTTATGTATGATGGTAATGAATATTATGTAGAAGTAAATTTTCATGCTTTTGAGGATTACTGGCGGGGGAAAGCAGATATAGAAACAATGAAATTTTCAGTTATAACTGATTCGAACGCTAAGCATGCTGCATTATTAGCAGGTAATATAGACTTTTTAAGGCAGCCTCTAACTTCTTGGATACCAACCTTTGAAGGGGATCCCTATATTACAGTCTTAGATGCCGGAAATAAGGGTGGTGTTATTCAATACCTTGGGATGAATAACATGAGAATTAATCAAACAATAAGGCATGCAATCTCATCTGCGATCAACTATAGCTATATCATCGAGGAAATTAGGGAACGTTATGCTTTCAGGTTAAAATCGCCAATACCAAATGGGATTTTAGATGCTAACGATTCCTTTAACGTTTCCGTTTATGATCTTACATGGGCAAGACTTCTCATGAGATCAATGTTCCCAGCAGAAACGGCTGGATTAAATATGTCTACTGAAGAAACTAATAGTAATTGGAGAGATTTGACAGCGTCTTCTCCACTTTTGATATATAATTATACATATAATATAGGTAATCCAACGCGAGAAGCTATATTGCCTTTATTACAGGATAATCTTTCAGAAATTGGAATTAAAGTAACAGATGCTGGTATGACATGGCAAATGTTTTATAATAGACTATATGAGCTTGAAGGACTTCATAGAAATCACCTCGAACTTTACTGGCTTGGATGGGAACCTAAGTATAACGATCCAATCAATTATATTAACCCGTTATTCACCAATAGAACTATTTCATCAAATGGAGTACAATACAATAATCCACAAGTTCAGCTCTGGATGGAAGAAGCCGTTGTAGAAACCGATAAGGCTAAAAGACAAGAGTTATATAACAAGATTCAAAAACAAATCGTTGAAGTAGACAAGCCTTGGGCGTTTGGATATATTCTAAAATTATATTATGCTCACCATAAGGATTTGACTGGATTCCAGCCAAATGCTTTGGATATGATATCGTTTTATGAGTGTAAATGGAATCGAAGTGTATCATATGAAATAGAGATTTCACATCCAGCTGATATAACTTATTATGTTGGAAGTACTGGAAATAATATAACGTGGATTATTACTGGAGATCCCCTTTTAAATCCTACTTATTATGTTTATAGAAATAATACATTGAATGAAACTAATTCATGGGAGTCTAGCATTCCTGTAGTCATCAACATTGATGGTCTTCCAATTGGAAGTTATGAATATCGTATTGAAGCACATAATGGAGAAGTAATTGAGGAAGATGTGGTGATGGTCATTGTTTCTTTAGGAACTGAAATTTCCCATCCTGCGGATGTTACTTATGTTGAAGGAAGTATAGGGAATAGTATTATTTGGAATATAACGGCTTATAAACTTATAAATTCCATTTATTATATGTATAGAAACAATACTTTGAACAATACAAATTCTTGGGAATCTGGGGTTCCAATAAATATCAGTGTAGATGGTCTTTCAACTGGAGTGTATGAATACCGCATCGAAGCACATAATGGAGATGATATAGTGGAAGATATAGTAATCTTATCTGTTATACCAAAGGAAGAGGATCAAGAATTGAAAATTATTCCTGGATATCCCATCATAGTTCTTTTTGGTATATCTTTCCTTATCTTATCTTATATTTATGAAAAAACTAGAATAAAATAAAATACAAATAATGAGGTTACACATGAATTCAAATGGGTGAACCAAATGAAAAATAAAAATATGTGTTTAATAATTTGTATTTGCATTGTATTTCTTAGTTTCATATTACAAAAAAAATCAAATATTTATTATGAACTGTATGATAAGAAAAATTTTAATATTAAAGTTCCGATTACGTCTAATGATTATCCTGAATACCTTTGGAACATAACGTGGGGGGGAAATGATGATGACTACGGTTCTGATATAGCATTCGATTCAGCAGAATATATATATATTACTGGATTTACAGAAAGTTTTGGGGCTGGAGACGCCGACATAATTCTTGTGAAATATAATAGATTGGGGGAGCAACAATGGAATACAACATGGGGAGGAAGTTATAGTGAACAAGCATCTTGTAATGCAATAGATTCATTAAATAATATTTATCTTGCGGGATTTACACATAGTTTCGGAGCGGGAAGTGGTGATATGTTTCTGGTGAAATACGATAGTTCGGGCGTGAAGCAATGGAATACAACGTGGGGGGGAAGTGATGGTGATTTGGCAACTGCTATAGCATTGGATTCTTCAGATAATATCTATCTTGCGGGATTTACAAGTAGTTTTGAGGTTGGAGGTTGGGACATAATTCTTGTGAAATATAATAGTTTGGGAGAGCAGCAATGGAATACAACGTGGGGGGGAGATAATAACGATTACGGTTATGCTGTGGCATTGGATTCATCAGATAATATTTATCTTGCGGGAGAAACACGATCTTCCGGGGCTGGACATACCGATATAGTTCTTGTGAAATACAATAGTTTGGGCGAGCAGCAATGGAATACAACGTGGGGGGGAGGTTTTAGCCATCATTGTGCTACTATAGCATTAGATTCTTTAGATAATATTTATCTTGCGGGATTTACACATAGTTTCGGGGTTGAAGACTACGATATGTTTCTTGTGAAATATAATAATTTGGGGGAGCAGCAATGGAACTCTACGTGGGGGGGAAATGATGATGACTACGGTTCTGATATAGCATTCGATTCAGCAGAATATATATATATTACTGGGTTTACAGAAAGTTTTGGAGCTGGAGGCACCGACATAATTCTTGTGAAATATAATAGTCTGGGGGAACAACAATGGAATACGACGTGGGGTGGAAGTGGTGAAGACATGGCTATTTCCATTGCAATAGATTCATTGAATAATATTTTTCTTGGGGGATATACAAGTAGTTTTGGGATTGGAGGTAACGACTTGGTTCTTGTGAAATATGGAAAAACGGCGCCAAGCAAATATCCTGGTCCTTTTACTCTGGGTTCTGATGCGGGAACTCCGGATGGTGATGGCTTAGTTACTCTCAGTTGGAACGAATCTTCAGGTGCTGATAATTACACTGTATATTCTTATTCAGGTTATATCACTGAAATAAATAGTAGCGTTACTAAAATTCAAGAAGATTTAACAAACAGATCGTTATTAATTTCTTCATTGGTTAATGGTACCTATTATTATATCGTTGTAGCAAATAACAAGTTTGGATCAACACTCTCGAATTGCATTAAAGTAGTTGTTGCAATCCCTTTCGAGGGAAATAGTGAGATTACTATTCCTGGATATCCCATCATAGTTCTTTTTGGTATATCTTTCCTTATCTTATCTTATATTTACGAAAAAACTAGAATAAAATAAAATACAAATAATAGGGTTACACAAGAATTCAAAAGTGATAATAAAATGAAAAATCGAAAAATTTATCTTATTTTATCAATTGTGGTGATTTTAGATTTGTGTTTATGCATCCAAAACGTGTCTGCAACCACATCAATTTCAGAAGAGTGGTATAGAACATGGGGAGGAAATGGAGACGTTATCGCTACAACTGTAAAAATTGACTCATCAGACAATATTTATATTGCAGGATACTCGTATTTTATTGAAACCCCTCAGAATAGTTATAACCATATCCATTTAATTAAATACGACAGCTCAGGTGTGCAGCTGTGGAATCAAACATGGAAGCCCAATCAATTTAATCGTTGCAATGGAATGACGATAGGCCCTTTAGATAATATATATCTTGTAGGTGATACGAAGGCTGATTTATGTCTTTTGAAGTACAATTGTTCAGGAGTACTGCAATGGAATCGTACGTGGGATGGAGGCAAAACCGATTGGGGTAGTGCAATTGTTTTAGATTCTTCAGACAATATTTATATTACAGGAACCACATATAGTTCCGAAGCAGGGGGATATAATGTTTGTATTCTTAAATATGATAAATCGGGATTATTACAATGGAATAGGACTTGGAGTGGAATTTACGGTGATAATGGAGAGGCAATAATATTAGATTCATTTAATAATGTTTATGTTGCGGGAGTAACTACTAGTTTTGGTGAGGGAGAAAATGATATATTTTTGCTAAAATATGATTCTTCCGGAGTTTTACAATGGAATAAGACTTGGGGCGGAAGTAGTTTTGATTGGTGTGGCGGAATAGGGTCAGATTCCTTAGATAACATTTATATAGTGGGCACTACTGTAAATTTTGGAGAGGGAGAGAAAGAGATAGTACTGATTAAATATGATTCTTCCGGAGTTTTACAGTGGAACAAGACTTGGGGGGGAATTGAAGATGATATTGGTGACGCAATAATATTAGATTCTTCAGATGATATTTTTATTGGCGGTCTTTCTAAAAGTTTTAACAAATATGGAAGAAAAGAAATAGTTTTTTTAAAATATGATAATTCAGGAGTTTTGCAGTGGAATAGTACATGGAGTGGTTTTGGTTTTAGCTATACTGCTATGGCGATTGATTCTTCGGATAATATTTATCTTGCAGGATATCGTGGTGATAATATGTGTCTGGTGAAATTGCAAATGATTTTATTGACTTCTATATCTGGCTATAATTCGCTTTTCCTGATTGGTTTAATCTGCATAATCTCAGTAATTCTCATTAAAAAATGTTATAAACTAAACAAAAAAACATAATTAAATTATATTTTTTTTTACTTTTCTTAAATAAGCAATAACTTAGGAAATTATATTCATTTTCTTTTTTAGATTTCTCATTTTTTTATTTATATATCTTCATTTTATTTTAGTTCTAAAGCAATTTATATAAGAAAAAACAAGATAACAATGGACATTTTAAGTTTTGCAAGCATTTGGCTCTTGATTACTTTAATAATTACTTCATTTAGCTTGGAAATTTTGGGTTTTATTTTTTTAATACGTTCAATATTACACAGAAATGAGGAGTGTTTTAATAGATATCTTAAAATTTCGCTATTATGCTTTTTAGTAGCAATTTTTCTATTTAATTTGGATAAAATGTTTGAATTTTTAAATAGATTTTCCGATTTTCGAATCCCTATTAATATTTTTAATGAGATAGAGGTGCTGACATATTAGAAACAAGTCAATTTTCAAAATTATTATCTTAGTTGGATTGTTCTCGATTTTATATGGAATATACCTTAATATTAATTCTGTTCAGGGTAGTGCTGGAATTGCGACTGTTTCAACAGTGGCGGACAAGGATTCTTATGTAATAGATCTTCTACCTCTGGGTAATTATGGTTCTAAAGAAGAATTTTGGGTGGTGTGGGATCTTGCAATCGGAAAGGGAAAACGGAACGCTTACCTCCACTTCCCTTTTACAGATAAACCAGATAATTTTATTAAAGCTGAGATAAGGATATACTTTGAAGATCATTTAGGTCCAGTAGATATTCAAATTTTCACGATAACATCAGATTGGGAAGAGGATACAATCAATTGGTTTAACGCACCTATGGGGGAGACCTTTATAAAAAGCGATGTAATCTCAGAAAAAGGTTTTTATACTTATGATGTTACGGATTTTATAGAAGGCGGAGATGGCTTTTCTATTGTAATTCATGATCCTACATATAATAGTGTATTTTGGCTTACAGGAAGTAGTCGGGAAGGTCCTGCAGATCAAGTTCCACGATTAATTTGGACATATGAAACTCCACCTACAAATCCTAAAATTAGTATTAATAATGATGCTAAAATTACTAATTCAAAATCTGTTATGCTGGCACTTTCAGCAAATGCTGCCGATGAGGTGTGTTTTAAATGCGGAACCAGTGCTTGGACTTCTTGGGAGCCCTATAGTACTAGCAAAAATATTAATTTAATAAACCCAATAAATAATTCTGAATATACAATTAGTGCGAAATTCAGAAACTCGATTGGAGAGTCTAGTATAGTTAATGATAATATTTTGTATATAGGGTATCTACCAACAGATCCCAAGATCCAGATAAATAATGGTGCAGACTACACTTTAACATCTTTAGTAGATATAGCCATTTATGCGAAGCATGCAGAGGAAATGTGTTTTAGTAATAATACTGAATACAATTGGAGTAATTGGGAACCTTATAATGAAACTAAAATTTTGTTTTTAGCTGGCACAAATAATAAAATAACTTATTTAATATATGCAAAATTTCGGAATGATGTCGGTGAGATAAGTCCAATAAATGACAGTATTCAGATTTTATACGACAAACCTTTTGGTCCATTAATAAAAATAAATAATGGGATAGATAATACACCTTCAACGCTTATTACACTTGATATAACAGTAGAATTAGCACAAGAAATGTGTTTTAGAAACGGGACAGATGGAGCTTGGACATCTTGGGAACCTTATGATAACACTAAGAGATTATATTTGGAAGGGTCCGAAAATAAACACACTTATTCGATATATGCGAAGTTTCGAAATGTATATGGAGAAACTCAACCTGTAAGTGATAATATTTTATTTTTAATTCCTATGAATTTGTGGATCAATGAATATGATATCACGTTAATTTTAATATGCTTAGGAGGGGTAGGATTAGTTATATTATTGGTTAAAAAGGGGAGGTAAAACTAAGTCAAGAGGAGGTTATTTAAATTGAAGAAATCAGGATCATTAACAACGATTACATTAATTATCATTGCCTGTATTGCGGCTTTAACTTATTTTCAAGAGAACATTATGCTTGGACTTATCAGTCCTTTAAGAGAGATTTTTGTTACAATCTTTTCCTTTTTTCCAACTGTTTTATACATGCTAGGTTGTGTTTATTTGGTTGGTGGTC
>Ga0315533_1000964_pt1 | contig 23146 bp, 18 predicted proteins | sample SalMarSW160130MG_FD_203081 | JGI IMG/M metagenome (GOLD analysis project Ga0315533, IMG submission 203081) | Salt marsh sediment microbial communities from the Plum Island Ecosystem LTER, Massachusetts, United States - Salt Marsh Sediment SW1601-30 ... | reverse complement strand
TCTGAGAGGCGCAGATTTGGCGATTAGAAAGTAAGCTGGAAAGCATATTTAATGGCTTTCTATGAACTCTTTGGACACGTTCAGGTTCTTTAGAGCGATTCCAACTTGCCTGACTGAATCTGTAGCCACATTCTCGGCAGAGGTACCGTTGTATGTCGCCATCATTGGTTTGTCGGATCCCATCCTTCCATGTTTTGGTGGAGCCACATTCTGGGCAGGTTGGGACCTGATTTGTCATTGTTAATCCTCAGGGTGGAGAAAGATACGCATCATTTGACCGGGTTTAGTTTCGAGTTTCCATCTTATTTCCCATGGAACTGTTATTCGTCCGTCAGAGGATAATCTGGCAAAGAATTCTTCTTTAATTGGACTCCATTTGCTTAATGATTCAATCTTTATTCTCAAAAATCTGCCAGATTCAAGTTTGAGGTGATGCCTGATTTCTATGGGGATTTGGATGCGGTTTTCAGCCTGAAGCAATGCAAGGAATTGTATTGTGTCATCTTTCCGCATCTTTCGTCATCTCCTTACATCTTTTTTGTTCTTTGGACAACGTTGGACATCTTTCCTCAACGGGTGATACAATTGTTTTGAGCCCTGTTTTTGAAAAGCAAGCTGGAAAACTCCCTGTTTTGTACGTGGGGAAGGGAGGGGAGTAGGGTACAACGACAACTACAGAATCAGAGGATTTTTTCCTGATTATTGTCGGTTTCCTCCTTCCTCAAGAATTTGAACAAGTGTCTCCACTTCTTGTTGTGTTACCAACTTTTTGTGGTAGTAGAAGGTGTATTCTATGATGTTGGAGAGGTGATGTCTTAGTCTGGTTTCTCCGATAATGTTGTCTAGTTGGTTCCAATGTTTGATATTTTCTAATGCTGTTAGGAATCTATTTACTAACGTTGTTAGATGCGAAGCTTCTGTCTTATTTGAAAGGTTCTTGTTGGTCATTGGGTCCATCTCCACCATCCCGCTGGGTCCATTGCTATGTGTCCCTCGTCAACTAGTTTTTCGAAAAGGTTTTCTGCTTCAGATTGTGTTAAGTTAGGATCGAGTTGTTTGGCTATTTTTTCGAAATCTTGCTGAGTGCCATAAGCAAACTTTTCTTTCAAATTAGACTCTAGATGAGATAAGCCTAGAATTTGTAGCTTTTCTTCGCCGCTACTAATTTCAGCCTCCTTTTCAGGTTTAGGCTCATGTTCGGGGTCTAAAGGCTCTAGAAAATACTCCTCCCTGAAAAGCTTCTCTATAAAATAAATTGTCAAGTCACTGTTTGAGTTTAGGGCATATTTTGTTCGGTCCACTAGATTGTTGTATATGAAAATGTTTTCTGGGGAGGAATAATTTTTGAGGCCTTCCAGCCAGTTTTTGAGGTTTTTTTCGTGAAAGAAGGGCGTAGATTGTCTCAGCGAATAATAGAGACGACTTTCGGGCTTTTTTAATGGGTAAACTAGGCGGCGCCTCTTGTCTTCCAGGTCTTCTATGGTGTCTACCCAGCCGATGTCCCTCAGAAGCTCCACGTACTTGTAGACTCTTTTTTTGCTCACCTTTTCTGTCATTGCCTCGTTATGCTTCTCCACCAGCTCTTCATAGTTGGCGGGTCTTTCGAAGGGCACGATTATTTTGTGATAGAAGGCTACGATGTGGCCGGGGATACCAGCTCTGGTGGTCTCCTCGAAGCTCTTTAGCAGCTCTAGGGCTGTTAGGTAGTCATGGATGTTGGCCATCCAGTGGCGGTTTTTGTTGATGACGATGTATGGTCTCTGGTAGATATTGAGGAGGCAGTTTAACTCTATGAGAGCTACAAAGTGGAGATAGTCTCTCATGTCTCTGTAGAGGTTTGAGTGGTAGATTTTGCTTAGCTCATGGGAATAGGGGATCACCACCCTATTGGTTATGCATAGTCGACCAGCGAGCACATCCATGTATTCCTGGAGTTCCCTAAACTCTTGGTCATGTTTTAGGTCGAATTTCCAGGGGTAGGCTTTCATTTCGCCCATGAGCTCTATGGCTGCTCTGATTTTTTCTTGGCTAAGATCAGGTGTGACTGTGAAGCCTCTGGTGGCTAGATCTTCGATGTATTTGGTTTCTGTGGTGCAGAAGATGCAGGCTGGCCAGCCCTTAAGGACCACATGCATGGTCCGTAAAGCGCCGCCATGTTTGTCTGTGAATTTGTAGCTGATTTGGGGCGCGTCGTGGCTTAGGACAGGTCTGAGGCGCATGTATGTTTCTGGATGTGGAGCTTCCAGGAAGACTAGGATTTTGCCCTGCAGGCTTACTAGATAGTAGGCTCTTCTGAGGCGGTCGCGCCACCGTTTCTGTGCTGCCTCATAGGCGTTTTTGTCGAATTTTCCTTTGTTGTCTTTGTAGTCTTCTCTTTTGGGCTTGTCTTCTATGGGGTCGATTTCTTCTCCGCTTTCGTTATTTATGAGGGCTCCATAGTCGTGGACTAGGGCAGTGGGTGATAGTCCTCCCAGCATCAACACATAAGATTGGGGAAAGTAGCGGAGGGCTTGGGTTACATTGTAGGTTTTGCCTGTTGAAGATGGTCCTTTTATGAATAGGTTTTGGGGGTTTTGGGAGTAGGCGCTTAAGGCGGTGAGGAAGACCATGCGTTTGGTTGTGTAGTCTCTTTTCACGGTCTTGCCCAGATGCTTCATGTATACTTCGAGGAGGTCTCGGCTAACCTTAAGATGATGCAGAGAGCTGCATTCTTTTTGTGAGTCATTGTTAAGGAACGCTTAAACCTCCTTGGTTTCAGGGCTTGAGTTTTTGTCTGTAGATTCGGTCGTGGTTTTTGCCGTAGAGCCAGTAGCTGTAGATGTAACCTTCTTGATGATAGCGGGTGCTGATTGTGGCGTTGTTCTGTTTCAGAATGTTTAGGGCTCGGATCCATTTTTCTGAGGGGTTAACTTTTTCCTCTGTAACTTCGAAGGTTCCAAGTTTTTGGGTGTTAAATTCTGTGAAGTTTAGGTTGAAGTTGATCTCAGAAACTGCTGGAGCCTCTTGGTCAGTTACGCCGTGTTTTTGGGCGATTCTTTGTTTGAAATCAGCACATGCGCTCTCTATTGCTGTGACAAGTTCTAGTAGATTGGCTTCCAGTTTTTCGTTTATTGTTTTCACCTCTCAAAACCTTTTATTTTTCAATTTCTGTGAGTTGGTCTTGATTGTGGTGTGTCAATCCAGAAAATCCAGCTTTTAGATGTTTTTTGGCCTTTGATTTTTTCTTGAAGAAGCAGTTCTAGGCAGTGTTTTAGGGCTGTGTTCCAGTTTCCGATTTTGCAGGCTACTCTGACGTTTTCGACGCCCTGTGGGATTTTTGTTGTCTTTAAGCAGTTTATTATTCGCTCTTTAATTTGTTCCATCTCTCTCTACGCCTAGTGTTCTAATAGACAAAATGCTTAACTTAGCCACTTTCTGAAAGAGATTGGGTTAGAGAGAGGTCTATGAGTGACTTTTAGAGGTCAGAATGGTGTCAGTGAGTGATATTTTTGAGGAAAAGAGTGGTCAGTTAGATGAATGTAGATGAGGAAATAGAGCGATCACTTTCTTTTGGAGCAAAAACTCCAACAAAACTTAGAGAGGATGTTATCGGTATTACTGGTGTGTCTGAGCGTGTTTATTATCGGCACTTGAAGAAGCTTCGTAAAAAGAATATTGTTGAAGAAAAGTCTGAGACGACCATTAGAGGTGACTTGATCAGAAAATATGCGTTAAGTAGAAAGTCAGAGGGTATCATAGTGATGAAGCGGGGGAAGATTCATGCACGTTTAACCCAGTTTCCAAAAAGTGTTTGGGAGTTGTTTGCTTGGAGCTTGTATAGTCCGGGAGGGTGGTCATTTGACGATGAGGAAGTTAAGATGGCTTGTGATCTTATTCCTAAATGCTATTTTCGAAATGTTGTTTTTCCTCCAAGAGTTAAAAAGTATAATTTGGATCCTGACAGGTATGTCTATGAGTGGCCAGACACATTTAGGGAAGAGTTGAAGATTGGCAGTCCTCTTCCTAGGTTTTTTAATCTTAAGACGATTTATCAGGCTAAATTAATTGGAGCTATAAACGAACTAGGGTTGAAGGGAGCTCCTTCCTTTCTTGGCATTAAAGAGTATGCAGATAATGATGGTAACAATCGACAGATTGCAGTAGTTGTTCGCAGAAGATCTGATAGTAGGCTTCAGGTGTTTCGGGTAGAATCTAATACTCAATCTTCAAAACAGTGGGTTGATGTGCTCTGTAACGAACATGGTGTTAGTGGTCTTCAGCTCATCAATTCCACACATGAGGCTTTGGTGAGGAGAACAGTATTTCATTTGGATAAAGTGCTCAAGGACGGAAGGCTGCTTATTCCGTCTAAGTATTCTTTGTTGTTAAAAGATCTTTGTTTATTCAATTTTAGTTATACTCCGCCTCTAAAACCTAGTAATCTTGAAGAGGAGTTAATGTTACAGGAGTATAGGGAAACTGCTGGGAATTTTGTTCATGCGCTTGCAGCTGCGGTTTCATGTGCAGATGGGCTAAAAACTAGTCAAAGTAAAATGATGATGCTGAAAAAGAGATTAAAAATTTGATAGATTGGGGGCCTGTTTCTAGTACCGCAATATTTATGTCTAAAATAGGACATATAGAATTGTATGGCAATTGAAAAGCAGCGAATGCCAGTTGACTCTTCTAAGGTCTGTGGAACATGCCGGTTTTTGCGGCATCCAATTTATCATCAAAGTAGGCTTATTGAAGTTTGTGAAAAAGCAGTAAATTCTAAGATTTGTTCAGAGACTCTTGCAGAGCTTACCGACGAGGTACTATGCATATATCGAAAGAGCTTCTGGTGCTCTAAAGACAAATGCTGGACCCATCTACTAGACAACTGCAGCCTATGGCAGCTAAAACAAGACAAGAATAATAGAGACCACCTAGAGCTATCTGATACTTTTTGAATTACTAGAATTGGTTAGGCCTGAGGGGAAAACGCATTTTTATTTAATATAAGAGCATTAGTATGGGGAGTTAATTTGTCGCTTAAAGGGGCTGGGGTTACTGGGTTAAGTTTTGAGGGGCGCGGTGAGCGGATAGCCAGGGGTTTCTATATTCCTGTTTTGAAGGAGTCTGTGGGATATGATCGTGCTACTGGGTATTTTTCTGTTATGTCTCTTGTTCATGCTGCGAGTGGTGTTGCTGGGTTAATTGCTAACGGTGGTAAGATGCGTTTGATTTTGGGTGCCCATGATGTTCCTAAAGAGCTTTGGGAAGCTTACAAGATGGGAACAGTTTCTGCAAAAGATGTGATTGAAGAGATTGCACGTCGTATTGCTGAGGGTTTGGACAGTATTGAAGATATGTTAGTGAAGAAGCGTTTGGAAGCTCTTGCATGGATGTTTAATCAACGGATTTTAGAAGTTAAGGTTGTCTTGCCTCGCCACTTTTATCTTGGTCAAACCGGAATCTTTCATTATAAAATTCTAATTTTTAGGGATAAAAAAGGCGATAGCATTGCTGCGGAGGGTAGTGCTAACGAAACTGAGCCCGCTTATACTGTGAATGGGGAACGCATTGTTGTTTTCTATTCTTGGAGGGAAGGTGATAAAGAGCGAGTTGAGGACTTGAGGCAATCTTTTGAGCGTATTTGGAATGCCGAGCATCCTGATTTTGAAGTTTTCAATCTTCCTGAGGCTGTTTATAGAGCTGTTGTAAAGTTTGCACCGAAGTCTATTCCAAAATCTGACCCCGCTCAAGAGATGAGGATGAAACCTGCTGCGCGCGGTCTCTTGTCTGCGTGTCGTTTTGTAAAGATTTTGCCTAAGGTTCGCTGTTTAGCACATATGGGTTTGGGTCCTGTGCGCCTTTATCCGCATCAGGTTCGCGCAGTTAATTTGGCGAGGGAGCGTTATCCTTTCCGTATTTTATTTGCTGATGAGGTAGGTTTGGGAAAGACTCTTGAAGCTGGTGCCTGTGTTAAACTGTTATGGACGACTGGGCATCTTCGTCGTGTTTTGGTATTAGCTCCTAAGAACGTGACTAGACAGTGGTGGGATGAACTTCACGGAAAGTTTAGTCTTCCTGCTTATTTGTTGAAGCCTGGTAAGCCGAACGTTTTTGTTGCTCCGGATGGGAAGGAGTTTCCGGTTTATGGGAACCCTTTCGATGGTGCTGATCTTATTGTTGCTTCTTGGCATTATGCTAGGGGTCATAGGGGACGAGAATGTGAAATTTTTGATGCGAAACCTTTTGATTTGGTAATTATTGATGAGGCTCATGCTGCTCGCATTACACGGTCACAGTTTGCTTCTCCTAGGCCAACTCGGCTTTATGACTTAGCTATGGCTTTGTCTTCTTTAACTCCACATGTTTTTCTGGTGACAGCTACGCCTTTGCAGTTGAATGAGTTGGAAATGCTCGATTTGCTGCGTGTTTTAGGTTTAGGTGGACCTTGGGTGCATGAAAGTGCTTTCAAAAGATATTACAGAGCCTCCAATTTGAGTCCAAGGAAAAGAAGCGATGAAGATTGGCTTCATCTTTTCCGTCTTATCTCATGGTTTGCTCGAACTTATTTGAAACCTAAACACAGAGCGAGTGTTGTAAACGCCTTTTTTGGCAACGAGGAAGCGAAAGACCTTCTAGAAACTTTTTCTTCTGGAGATGAGAATGCTTTTCGGAATTTCTTAAAGCGCCTTGAGGTTTCGAAGCGTGATAATTTAGCTAGTGTTCTGAGAGGTTTGATGCCTACTTCTTGGTTTATGATTCGCAATACAAGAGAGCGTCTCAAGAAGGCTGGATATAGTTTTCCAGAACGTAAGATCTCGAATGATGATGTGGTTTTGGATGAGGAGCATTCTGTTTTATTAGCCGATCTTAATGATTACTTGGCGAATTATTATGATGTGTATCGGAATTTTCTTAAAGGTGACGAACGGCGTGGTTTTGGGTTAATTAGAGCTATTTATCATCAACGATTTGTTAGTAGTTTCGCAGCGGCTTATCAAACTGTTAGACGAAGAAGGGAAACTCTAGAGGCTTTATTAGAGGGTGATGAAGAGCGCTTACTAAAGTTGGCATCTGAGATTGTTGAGGATGTCGAGGAAGATATTGATGAAGAAGAACTGGTTCGGATGATGATGCATGCTGTGGAGACAGCTCGTAGTTTGATTGATAAAGAACTCGAAAAGCTCAGGAGTTTGGAAAGTCGTCTTGTTCGTTATAGTAATGCTGTAACGGCTGCAGATGATCCTAAGTTGCGTCAAATAAGATCAGTTGTTCAGAGATTGCGTGCAGAAGGAAGAAAAGTTTTGATTTTTTCAAAGTTTACAGATACTGTCGATGTGATTAGGGACTTTCTTTCTCATTGGCTGGGTGCGGATAGGATTGGCACTTATACTGGTCGTGGTGGCGAGATTTGGGATTCAAAGGTGCGTAAGTGGCGTGTTTGTGAGAAGGAAGTTGTGAGTAGAGCGTTGGAGAAGCAGGTTGATGTTTTGGTTTGTAGTGATGCGGCTAGTGAAGGATTGAACTTGCAGGCTGCGAGTGGGGTTGTGAATGTTGATATGCCGTGGAATCCTGCTAAGGTTGAGCAGCGGATTGGTCGTGTGGATCGTATTGGGCAGACCGCTGATGTTGTTAGGGTTGTGAATGTTTGGTATCCTGAAAGTTATGAGGCTAAGATGTACAAGGTTTTGTTTGAGAGGCATCATATATGGTGGATAATTATTGGGCCCGCGAGTGGCATAATTGCCCAGAGGTTAGTTGAGGCTTTTGAGAGGGGTGCAAGTGGCGCTACCTTGCAGCGACGTATTGCTGAGACTGTGGAAATGGTGGAGAAATCAAAGGATGAGGCTATTAGGTTAAGTCGGATTTTTCCTGAGGATGTTCCTTTGGAGCCCACTTTTGTTGAGGTTGATTTGGGTCACGTTTTGGAGAGGTTTGTGCGTTTGGGTTGTGAGGCTTTGGGTATGCAGTTGGTTGGTAGGGATAATTTGTTGTTTGTTGAGCCTTTGGAAGGGTTGCCTGAGGGTGTTCGAGCTTTTGTTGAGGATGGTTTGTGTTTGGAGCCTGGTAGGCCTAATGCTTTGGTGCCTGGGCATCCTTTTGTGCAGTGGTTGGCTTCTGAGGTTGAGTTGTTTGCGGATCTGCCTGAGAAGGTTCCCCTTAGTGTTTATGGTGTGGGGACTGAGGATGGGTTGTTGGATGTTTATGTGAGGGAGCCTGATGGTAGGCCTGTTCGTGTTTCGGATGCTGGGAGGGTTGTTGAGTTGTTTAATCAGGTTGTGGGTTTGGCTGAGGAGGCGAGGGGTTAGCGATGGTTTGTGGGTGTGTTGAGCGTTTTCGGGATTTGGTAAAGGAGCGGCGTGTTAAGGCTGGAAGATTGCTGGAGAGAGATTTGCCTGGTAGGTTGGAGGGCTTTGCTGAGGCTATGCGTTTGGGGGCTATTCAGTTGGTTGCTAGGCAGTTGTTGCGGGCTGGTGTTTACAGGGTTAGTTTGGATTTGGGTGGTTCAAGGGATGTTAATCGTGAAGATGCTGTTGGGTCTGTGAAGCGGGTTGTCGGTGGTAGGTCGAGGTTGAGTGAGTTTGTTGGCAGATACTGGAGTGTTTTGGTTGAGCAAGTTGCGTACGTTGATCCTGTGGATGTTTTGCCTAAGCGTATTCGTAATCGTGCGCGTTTGAAAGAAACTTTTGGTGGTTATATTGACAGCAGTTTGGATGCTGCTGAGAGGATGTTGGATCAATTAGAGGTTTTGGAGAAGCGTTTGCCTGTTTGGAAAAGTTTTGCTCGTGGAGCTGATGTGCCTAGAATCGAGACTGTCATGGATTTTCATGATTCTCGGAAGTAGGTGTCTAGGCGTTCTTCTTTTCTTGGTGCAAAATCTATAGTTTTTCCCAATGCTGCTAGAAGGGCTTTTGCCATGGCAGCGTCTTTTCTGAAGTTTTCGTTGTATGTAGCGGCTGCGCAACGGGCATAGGCTTGGAGAACTGCTGGGAAGGGAGAGCCTGCAATATCGAGGTTTTTCTCTCGAAGAAATGGTTTAACTGATATTAGTCCTCCTCTTTCGTAGAGAGTTATGGCTGCATGGACATTGTCTATAATCGTTTTGAGGTTTCTTGGGGTGTAAGGTTCTAGTGTGCCGTTGGCTAGCCGATCTTTAACTGAGAGTATTTTGATTTTTTTCCCTTTCTTTTCTATGAGTCCATATGTTCCTTTTACGTCTAATTTGTCTAGTGTAACTAGTCCGCCGAATACTGTTTCGAGGCGGGCAGCCTCATATTCTGTTTCTGTTTTTGGGAAGGTTTTTAGCAAGTTCAAGTAAGCAGCTGTTTCTTTGTCAGCGTTTTCGATGCCTTCTTCTTGGAGGAATTTTTCGTTTAGGACATCTGTGACTAAGGCTAATGCTTGGAGTGGTTCTATTTCTTTTCCGGTGGCGGTTTTGACTGGGTAATAATCTGCAAATTTACCTAGGACAGGACCGTAGACGCTTACTTTTAAGTCCGGTTCTTTGATTCCAAGCTTGCTGAATTCTTCGATTTTCTGTTTAGCTACGTTACGAAGTTCTTCGACTATGTGTTCCCAAATACCTGGGTGGTTTGCTTTCCTTTTTTTGCATGTGAGTAGGACTGTGACTTTTAGGACTCCTTTTCCATGTTTGCCATATTTATCTGCTGGTTCTGTATGGACTGGCCAACTACTGATAAATGTGAAGTCTGCGTTCATGAGGGCTGTTGCGAGGCTGCTCCATGCTTCTGCTGTGCGGTGGGTAAACATTACCGTCATGACACCATTTTCTTGGAGGATGCGTTGCATTTCTCGGAAGGATGCTTCCATTTTTGTCTTGTAATCTTCTTGTGCTAATTTTTTGGCACTTCGGCCCATGCCTTTGAATCTAGCTGGGTTGGCAACTGCTTCATCTTCTTTTTCTGTTAGGGTTGTGTTGAAGGCTTTAGGAAACAGATCGCCCAGAAGACGTTTTAGCCAAACGTAGAAGAAGTCGCTGATTTCTGCATACATAACATTTTCAGCATAAGGTGGATCGACAACAATACATGCAACACTTCCATCTTCAATCGGGATTTTTGTAGCAGTTCCGTGGAAGACAGTTACCGAACTAGACTTTGGTAGAATTTTTACTACTTCCTTCAAAGCCTTAAGAATTTTGGATGATGCCCATGGCCATAGCATTCTTGAATGATCCCATTCTGCATAGCTCACCTTAAAAGGAAAAGCTTGAAGTCCCATTGCATGTGCGACTGCTGTTCGGTTAATATTCCAGATGCTCAATAGACAATTGTTGTCAAGGCATCTATCAAAGACCATTGCCCCATATGTTGTTATCGCTGCTGCAAACGTCCATTCGTCACTACCTAGCTTTTTATCTGCAAACAGTTTTTCTTTTATTTGCTGAAATTTTTCCAAGTAGGTGAGATGAGTGAGAAGCTGACGAGAATTAAACAAATCACACCATCTATTCATCCCATATTGAATGGGTCTGGTATCGTTGGCCGTTACTGGAAAATTTTCGGTTGGCACGAATTTTTTCGCTTTCCAACCAGCTAATTTTTCTTCAAGTTTGAGTTCAGCATTTGTTATTGCATCATATTCTTCTTTTGTTGGGGCTCTAAAATCCCATTTTAATCTTTTCTTTCCCAATCTTTTGTTTTTCACGCAAACACAATATAATTGATGCCCCATCTGGTCTTTTTTTGCTTCCTGCTTCACCTGTTTTCCATCTATTACTATGCGACACCTTGGACATTCCACCCGATCACGCTTAATGGTGCCCTTACTTGGATCGAAACCTTGCGATATTGGCCCCTTAATAATTTCAAAACCACACTTATCGTCGATCTCCGACGGAATAACTTTCATAGCAATGCTGGATTCATCGGTGTTACCTCGAACAATCCACCAATTGGGCGACAAGGGAATAATAAGACCACAGGAAGGGCACCTAATGGTGCGGGACCAAAGATATGCATAAACTTTCTCTAATGAATGCTTAGGAAAGAACGCCTCAAGTTCAGCTTTTGCGCTTTCATGGATTTCACTGCAAAAATTTTTTACAGCAGGAAGTAGCTTCTCACCAAATTTGGCTGGATATTCAAGAGTCCCTTTAAGGCAAATAAAAGCGACAGGGTTCAAATCTCCAGCAATAACTGGCAACCCTAAACGCATAGCTTCAAAAGGAATGCTCCCTCCACCTGCCATAGGGTCAACAACTACATATTCCTCAAAAGGGCGCAGTTTTCTCAAGTCATTTCGAAACCAATTGAGATCTTCATTAGTCGGCGTGTATTTGAAAGCACGGTCCCACCAGAATGGATTCTTGGAAAGTTTCTGACCAGTGGCTTTGGCACGAAGAATCTTATCCTGTGCTTCCAGTAAATCTACATTCTCGGGAATTCCCAATATTTTGATTAATCGTTTTCGATCACTTGTTGAAGGAAGTAAAGTGCACAGAATTGCAGCACGGGAAGTTGTTAGAGGACGACGAGCAAACCAGACATGTAGACTGGTTAATCCCGGAACTTGACTAGTGCTGCGTTCTCTTACGCTTTCCACACTCACTTCTGTAATTGGAAACCATTTACTAATCAGCAATTCTCCTTTATCTGAACCAATTCCTTTATCCTCTTTACCTGTCACAACGATAACCTCTGAGCCGCAGCTACCAAACATCTTTATAATCTATCCACAGACATTTAAAACAATAATCATCACTCACGGGATTCCTTATGAGCAAAAACATTCTCACACAAATTTGGAACCCGAAGGCATGCATTCCAAAACAAGACATTTTAAACGGCAAATATCTTCAAGCTGAACTTGCCCTTGACCTTCACTCGATAGCAAACGGAACAGCAAAACCCCCATACGATACACCAGAATCCTTCTTCCAAGCAACCCACCCAACAACCACACTAAAACAACTCCTAACAGACACCCTAAGCCACTTAACAGGAACAAAAACCATAAACCCCGTACTCCTCTTCGACGCAGGCTTCGGAGGAGGCAAAACCCACACCATGGCAGCCATCTACTACGCAACAAAAAAACCAGAAACCATCAAACAACAACTAGACACACCAACACCACAAAAATGCAGAACCACAGTAATAGACGGAAGCGCCTACGGCGGAAAAGGAGTAAAAAGAGACCAATACCAATTCAGAACCCTCTGGGCAGACTTCCTCTATCAACTGGGCGAAACCCAACTAGCCCAAGAATCAGACACACCAGAAGGCCTCCCAGACAGACAAACAATAACAAAACTCCTCCAAAAACAACCAACCCTAATCCTCATCGACGAAATAGCAAAATACCTAGACCTAGTCAAAAACCAGCCCGAACTACTTAACAAAGTAAAACACTTCATCCACACCCTTACCCTAGCAGTATGCCAAACAAACAATAGCATACTAATCATAAGCGTAGCCGGAGACGCCTACATAGACGCAGCCGACACCGTCCGCAGAGAACTGACAGAAGCCATGAACATCATTAACCGCAAAATGCAACCCATAGAACCAGTCAAAAGCGAAGACATCCCCCACATCCTCAAAAAACGCCTCTTCAACTACATAAACCCAAAAACAGCAGAAACAACAGCAAAAGCCTACACCCAACTCTACAAACAAATCAAAGCCCCAGACCGCTACCGCAGAGCAGAATACCAAAAACGCATCGTTGAGACTTATCCATTCCACCCAGAACTCATAGACGTCCTATACGAACGCCTATCAACACTCCCAAAATTCCAAAGAACAAGAGGAGCCCTACGCCTCCTAGCCCACGTAATCCACAAAGCATGGCAAGACAAAGAAAAAGACACCTTCCTAATCCAACCTTATCACGTAGACCTCTCAGTCCCAGAAATAGTCCAAGAACTCACAACACGCCTAGACGAAGAAAAATACGCCAACGCCATAGCCTCAGACGTCTACAACCACGGAGGAAAAAAAGCCAAAGCCCAACAAAAAGACCAAGACTACAAAAGCCACTTCCAAGCCCCCCTATTCCGAAGAGCCTGCAACACCATATACCTCTACAGCCTAACAGGAGCAAAAGAAGAAGCAAAAGGCATAGACACAGACACACTAATCACAACCCTCGCAACACCCACAAAAGAAGAAAACATCCAATACTACCGCGACCAAATCCTACCCTCAATAGGCGAAAACTTCTGGTACATCGAACCCATAGGCAACAGATTCGTCTTCAAAAAAGAACCAACCGAAACCCGCATAATAGACGAAGAATCCCAAAACGTCCCAACACCAAAAATCACAAAAGTCGTCTACGACGTAATCCAAACACTCTTCACAACAAAAGGAAAAGGCCACTTCTACATCGAAATATTCCCAAACGACCCCTCCGCCATAACAGATGACATGACACTAAAAGTAACCATACTAAATCCACTACTAGGCCACACAATACCATCAGAAGAAAACGTGCCAGACCGTGTATCCCAATTCATCCTAAACCGCGACTCAAGAGGAAACCTACGCGCCTATAGAAACAACACCTTCCTCTTAGCAGCTAGAGAAGGGGCATGGGAGACGCTCCGCGACGCCGGAGCAAGACTCGAAGTAACAAGAGCCCTAGCCCAAGACCCAGAAAAATACGGCATCCCCCACGACAAAAAAATAAAACTCCAACAAAAAGTAGCACAATACGAAACAACAGTAAACGACGCCGTAAGAGCAGTCTTTACATACCTAGTCTACGCCACAAGAGGCGGAAAAATAGAAGCAAAATCATTCAGACCAAGCGGGTACGGAACAGCCCAACCAGGACAAGAAATAATCTGGCATGTTCTCTCAAACGTACTCCACAGAGTAGCGGAAGAACCACTAGACCCAGACTACGCCAAAGCAGAAGCATGGCCAGCCCAAACCAAAGAAACCACAACCAGAGCCTTCTACGAAAACATACACAAAAAAACAGGAATAGTGCTCCCCGAAAACCAATCCCTATTCGAACACACAATACTTGAAGGAATCAAAAGAGGAACCTGGGTACTCCTCCAACAAGACAGAATATATGCACCAGAAAATCCGCCAAGCCGCGCAATAATTAGCTCAGATTCACAACTACTACTACCCGAAGAGGCAGGAACTCGAGGATTAACGGACCCAAGAGGACATCTATGCCCAAATTGTCTCAAATGGCCTTGTCAATGCGGAAAGAAACCAGAAGAACAACCCATAACCAGATGGACAACAGAAACTATACCAAAAGAATGGGAACCCTTCGAACCAGCACCTCCAAAAGTCCAACTTGAAGATGTGGAAAGATGGAGACGCCGAGAAGGAATCGACACATTGACAGAAGCTAAGATACGAGTATCCGGCACAACAGACTTAGCAACTCAGTTTAGAAACCTGATACGTCTCGCAAAAGCAGGCAAAAAAATATCCACAACCGTAGAAATAAAAGCCAGAACATACAAAACCAACCTTACACTAGACGCCACCTTTAGAGCAGACGACGAAGGACTAGAAACACCAGCAGCAAAAATCCTAGACGACATCGGCAGATGGTCACTTCCCGAATTCGAAGCAACCCTCACACTAAAAGCCGACAAAATATCCGTCAACGAACTACAAAAACTACTAAAAAACACCATAAAGGAAGACCCAAACACCAAACTCAGCCTAGAACTAAAACCCAAACGGGTGAAATAATGCCCTTCAAATACAAAATCAAATGGCGACGCAAACATCCAGAAAAAGTAAGCGTCGAAGCCTACCACAGATACCCACACACAGAAGAAGAAAAACACAAACCAGCCTTCATCATAGGCAAAGCAGAAGGCGGCGGACTACTAGCAATACGACATGCACTAGAAAAAGCAGCCAAAAATAACCCAACCAAAAAACACAGCAACACCACACACATACTCCTAGACGAAAATGGCGAAAAAGCCTACGAAACAGCCTACAGAATAGGCCTAGCAGCAGCCCTCATAAACAAAGCCCAAACACCCCAAGAAATAGAAAAAGGCACAAAATACATACTAAACGCAACACCAGAAGAAATATGGTTCTGGACAAGCAAACTCCTCGACGACGAAATAAACACAAAAGCACTAGAAGCACTAGCCATCCTAAGCGGTAGCACACAAATCAAAACTACACAACAACCAACTACACAAAAAATCTCAGAACCCAAAAAAGGAACATTCTGGCCAATCGTCCGCAAACGCATGAAAGAAAAAGCAATACAACTCTACATGAAAGACCATCCCGAAACCAACATCGAACCAACCCTAAAAGAACTCCGCAAAAACGGATACCTACAAACAGCAAAATCCTTAACCCTAGAAGAAATTAACCTAGAGAACAAAGCACCAACAGAGTAATTCCTTAACAAGCTGTAGCATCTTCTCTGTACTTTGTTATATGCTACTTGAAGCCTCTTACATAAGAGGCCAACCATAATTACGCACATGCACGCGCAAAAAGGATGTAGATAAATAAAAAAAACTTGTAAAAGTGCGTAGAGAACCACAAATAAATTGTATATGAAAAGGTAATAGTTTTTTCTAGCGATGGATGCTTTGTCTAAACCTACAAGAGAGTATGAAGATGACGTATTACCTTTCTATCCCTGAACCCTCACGCCGTGTAAGCCTTTTTCGTCCAAAACAACCAAATGATAAAATATTCCCAGACATCGACTTTATCACAAGTGGAATTCACTGGATCAAATACCTTCTATCATGCGTCATGTATAAGGGAGTAGTATTATCTAATGAAGAAGACGTAATCGATGTTATCCTTAACCCAGACTGGGGAGTTTATAATCGATGTTTTTATTGGGCATTTGAGATCGCGAGGAGAAAGATACCTGTCTCCTCAGGATTTTTTGTGGCGAAAGATTGGACGTATGGGAGAAGAGCGCAAAAAGAAAAGAGGGATTTTGTTAATTATAAAAGATTTGGGGAGCTGCTTAACGACATTTTAATGTTTGAGGCAAGGGACAAACTCCTTGCTGATTGGGATGCTTTGAACAAAAATGGCATTCTTCAAGGGGAGCTACGGAAAATCAAGGACAGAATGCAAAGGGAAGTACTTGGCATGCATCTATCACATTTCCCTATCGTCCGTTTTCTAAAAACAGTAAAGCCAAATGAAACGGAACTCGCAGAATCAGCTAAATATGCGAAAAGATTCATCTCAATATTCATCAAAATTTTTACAGAACTCGGAGTTCGTCCAAAAATGTATGATCACTCTATCTTCAGCTACGTCCGCTTTATTCGTAACCAATTCAAGATTTTTAGTTGCTCAGACATAAGAAAAAATGCGAAAGTTGATATTAACGTAGCACTCGAGAAACCAGAAGAAATGGAACCCCATCTCTCAGACAAGGGATACGACGCATTTTTACTGCTATCATTACTCAAGGAGAATCCAATCTTCATTTCTTATTTGTTCCAATCTTATTTGGATGAAGAAGGGATCATCCTAGAGAAGGAGTATTTGAATCTGAGAGAGGAGATTAAGAGTCACAAATTTAGAGTATTTCTTTCTGGTATAGAAAAAATGTTAAACGAATACAAAAAAGATTTTCGCATCATGATCTCAACTTCTGAATTCAACCGGATGGCGGCATGGTGGGAATTTAACCAATTTTTGTATTTCATGGAAAATCTTGCTTGGAACTTTTACACATGTATCATAAATGGTCTAGAACCTACCGAGGCTCTTGAAGAAGAACTGATCGCAAAGCGCTTGGAAAACATCATCAATTTCATGAAAAGCTACCATGCCCATCACTCGTTTTACTCGAAGAGTCTTATGGATGAAGAATACGAAACTCTACTTCTACAACTAGACAATATTTCGCCTGAAGAAAGCCAGATTGTAGGACTAATAGAAGAATCAATCCCTAGCAGCGGAGAATCCCGGGGAGACCCAATGTTCATGGGACTTGGCTCGTTCCGCTTATGGTGCCGTGATCTTCATAGTTCCTTGCGACGGGGAATTCAATCTTGAATATAGAAGAGGATCAAGCCCTCAAGCAAATACAAGCTCTTGCTGAAAATGCAGATTACGCTATAGTGCTAAGCTATTCTATAAATCCTACGATACTGGAGAGATATATAATAGGAAAAGTTAAGGATTTTAGAGTGCTCTATTCCTATCGACCCCGAGACCCAATACGACTACTTAATCCATACAACAAAAAGATCAAGAGAATTGAACCTGAAGTAAGCCATGTAACATATGAAGTGAGTCACGGGAAGATTTACCTATTTGCACGAGAGCAAGGCAATATCATCAAGCTCAACGTGATTACCGCATCATTTAACCTCATGCCTCAAAGTAGAATTGAACTCTTCACCTCAACCAAAGGGGAAATAAACAAAGAGCTTTTGAACATTAATAACTTCATGAAAATCTTTGAGGAACCACCGAGTATATCTGAACTCCAGAAATCTTTTGCTGGTGACCTAGTTTCACTCCAAGCTCTTTCCCTTCTTCTCACCCACTGGCATGATAAACCATTATTCATAAAACAAAAAGGAAGAACAAAACTAGTTACAACATATGATGATTCCTTAAAACAATCCTTCGTTGAACTTGTATCAGAAGCTGTAAAAGAGGCAGAAAGGAGGAAAAAACCAATAGAATTCCTCTTTGCTGTACCATTCCATACAGAAAGTGGAATTCAAGCATTAATATCGTTGATCACAAGGATCATTGAAGACCTTGGTTCCACCGTCCCTTTTTCAATAAATCTTTTGACCAATAGTTTTGAACTAATCCATGAAAGAGAAGAAAAATCTTTTATCAACCCAAAAAAATTGAAAGAATTTGTTGAAGACGGAGGTCATCCCCTAAAAGAAGTTAGATTTTGGGGGGCTTCTAAGTCAGATGATGATCAAGCTTGGGGACTACATCTTAAGGCATACGCTATCAAAGTTGGGGACAATTATTTCTCATTGGCTGGATCCAACAATCTAACCGAAGCTGGATGGGGGTTCAACGGGAAAAATCTTGAAGTTGCTATTATAGAGCAAAACACTGAAGGAGCTAGAATAATCTGGAACACTCTAGAGTCGATGTGGGAAAATGAAGTCACCCCGGATGATGACACATGGTTGACCTACATCAACTGGTATCATCGAGAGTGGGAAGATGAAAAGCCAGAAGGCTTCATAATTGAAGAAATCAAAGATCCCATATTCGTAGGAGAAAAAGTTACTGTTTCAGTTAGGACCAGAAAGAAAGTTAAAATTGAGGGATACCTTAGCTTTGCTTCAAGGGACCTTCTGAACCGCTCATTATCTTTCATAAGGCATAACGAAACGTTCTCTTCCTCCTTTAGATTAGATAAAAAGCACATAGGAAGAATGGACATAGTTTTGTATGCTGAAATGGAATCTCAAGAATACATCCGTTTGAGAAGAAAAACTGTTCAGGTCAAAGAACGATTTCCAAAAATTGATGTTACTTACAATGTCGACAATGATAAAAACATCCTTTTTGTTAATCTAAATATCGAACGTGGCGAAGATATACAGGAGATTACCCTTCAAGATCTTAAGTTTGGAGAAACCAAACCTCACGCTTTTGAAATTAAAGACTCAAAAATGGGAAGATCGATAATAATATATCTTCCAATAAAATCTATCGAACTTTATTTGGGAGATTGGCACCACAAGATTTCAATTCCACAAAAGGACGAAAAAAATATTTTTTCAGATTTTCAGAGAAATCTCTCTATTGAACTTGAATCAGATTTACGGACGCTTTGTCAGAAAAAAGCGGTCTTTTTCAGGTTGAATTATGATAATGGTTTCCTCGAACGATTCAAAATGCCAGATCTAAGGTGTTTTAGAGAAATCCGCTATTTCGACTACTATTCAATTTCTGAATCAGTTCTCAAGATTGATCAAGTCTTACCATTAACGCCAAAGATAGAATTGAGTAATAAATTGGATATTCCAACAAAGGTCGGTACAGTAACCTGCAATTTCTATATTCAAAGCACTACAGAAAGAAAATCCCTCCTTCTAATCCCCTTAGGGCAAAAAGAATATAGAATTTATCGAGACCCACCCGAAATAACTGTAAAGTTAAGCGCTCCAAGATCCAACATTCATGAGTTGAAGGTAACCTTTCTTCTAGGAGAGAAAAGGGATATAGATTTTGTTCAAATAGACACGGGGTTTGAAGGAAATGAGCGTTATAAAGTGATGATATATGAAAAAGAAAAACCCTCGGAATTAGGCATTTTTAAAAATGCATCCAGAGAAGACCTGGATAAAAGTCTAATTATAAAGGCGAGATTCAAATTTCTATTTAACATTGCAGATGAAGTAATTCAAGAAAATGTCAGATTTCACTATTTCAGCGACTTGAAGAGTGAATATCAAATCTATGACAAAAAGAATCCCATGCTAATTCTGCACAAACGCCCTCACTTCAACTTTCAAATAACTCCTCTTCAATGTATGCCTCAACTATACTTTCATGTCGAAAACGCTACTGAGGTCGTAAAATGCAAAAAAAATACTGCCTCAATCTATTTGCCAATTGCCTTATCTAAGAAATTCGAAAGAGAAGGACGTAAACGCCTCGCCTATGGAACGCTAGTTTTTCATACTGACGAAGGTGAAGAATCCATTGTCCTGTCAGTTTGTTGCTATAGGATTGAAAGAGATGAAGCAGCACCTACAATAAAAGGGGGATACTGGAAACAAGTCGCTATTATTGGACCTGAAGATCAAAAACTGCCAAATGACATTGTCATGAAAGCAAAAGAGCTATTCTTAGTATATCTTCAAAATGAAAAATTAAAACTCCAGAAGAAAGGCCACGAAATCAACGAGATTTTAGAGATTATAAAATTCGTAAAATGCAATACATTTGAGGTGAAACAAGAGACAGAAAACATAATGTCCACTAGAAGATATGCTGCTCGAAGTAAAGAGAGGATGTTAGCGGATGTTCTAAAGGTAAAACTAAATCAAACTGGCAAAGTTACCTTTCTTGTTAAAGATCTCCTTAGTTCCATCAAGTCGCTTTAACTCTTCATATTTATTATTGTAGCACAAACATAATTATTGCTAATTTCTCCAAAATGCAAATCATATAGGTCTCTAATCTCTTAATGTAGACACTGAAAGTCTTATGATCAACATAAAGAAACTAATGAACATACTAGCCAGCGAAAGAGTGATTTTCCACTCAGAAGCTGATCTCCAACATGCCCTAGCTTGGCAGATTCATTTAGGATGGCCCAAATATTCTATTCGACTAGAATTCAAGCCACCAGAGATCAAAGAACGCCTTTATTTGGATATTTGGGCGGCAGATAAAGATGAAAAACTAGCAATTGAACTCAAATACAAGACTCGACGACTACACGTTAAAGTTGGAGATGAAGTTTTTCACTTGTTAGATCAAAGCGCACAAGACATAGCAAGATACGATTTCCTGAAAGATGTTCACAGATTGGAACAAATCGTATATGGCAGCAACGATGTCGTTGGATACGCAATTTTTCTCACGAATGATAGCGCATATTGGAAGTTACCCATAAATAGAAGAACAATTGATGCCGATTTTCGCATCCATGAAAATAGGGTTGTTACCGGAGAACTCCAATGGGAACAAAGCGCGTCAAAAGGGACAATGCGGGGGAGAGAGGAACCTATCCCAATTAAGGGCGTCTATAACTTGAACTGGCAAGACTATTCTCAACCCAGCCACCGTTCCTATGGCAAATTTAAATTTTTAGTAGTAACAGTCGAGAAAACAGGGAACAAACCTACAAAAAATAAAAAACCTCCACTTTAATAATTGTCCAAACGCACAATACACCTAGGAATGAAGGGAGAAATATCAAGATTGATTCCAGAAACACAGTATCAACTTCTCTCAAAAAGGATTCTCTGGTCTTTTATACATAGGTGCTAATCAGAGTGGTCCTTGCCAACATTAGTCTCATTGGATACACCATTCCCTAGCTTTCACGACGGTGTCCAGCTATCTCGTTCCACAGTTCGTCGAAATCCTTGTCTATTAGATCTCTTTCCAAACCGTGCCTTTGACCGCGTTCAGTTTCATACCATGTAAACTCTGTAAAAGCAACATTGTTTCGATAATGTCTTTTTAACCGTCTTTGGATGTTCTTTGATTTGCCAACGTATCTTCTCTTACCATAATAGTATAAACAGTAGACACCGGAGGATTTTGGGACCTCATCCAAGTTTTTCTGATTGGCAACCCATCGGAGACCTTTCCGCTTAATTCTTCTCGTCATGCATTTTTCACCCATCATATGAGTAGAGGCAATCCTTTCTTGGTCATACCATCTGTCACGAGATGACTACAATAAGAAGCTGAAAGTATAGATATTCCAGCTTTTTGATCTTCAGTTAGGCTTTGATTAGCAGAATCCCAAATCGCACCGTTGCCTGAGGCTATTGTAATCAAATAGATTATACTGTGAAAAAAGCTTCTATGCTTTGGATTTGTTGCTGGCTCTAACAAATCAGGCAAAATACCGGCTACTGTGCCTCCAATTGAGAAAAAAATTGCTTCGAATAAATCAAGCGGTTTTTGATGTGCTAACTTGAATAAAACATAACCGCCAAGCCCGATTAATCCTCCAAGCAACAAATGGTCTTCAGTATTCAATATGAACTACTCCCTCAACTACGGCTGAGAATCCAAAGTGTGATGGCTAACACGATTATGCCCATCCCTGCAAGATACATGCCAGCGTCAGATGTGAAACTTTCCCAACCCTTCCCCATAAGGGCGAACACAAAACCTATGAAGAGTAGCAAAGGAAGAAAAGTTTTAGGATTTGATAGGCTTAGTGGCATGTCTATTCTGCCTTACCCCTTTGTCCTTCATACTTAATAAGCTTTGTGTTTGCTACTAATTTTCATTCCAAAGTAATTATAAATAGTTATATATAATGAATGACTACCCTTCCTTGTTATGACTGAAGTGTTAGAATCGGCGAGAAAAAAAGATTTAAAAGAAATTATTGGAACCCAAGATTTGCTACTTACAGATGAACCAACAGTCTTATTCCATCCTATTCGAATCTTGATAATGAAGACTTTGTATAGACATGGACAAGTTGATTTTAGAGATCTAAAAAGCGAGCTGGATTTAACTGCAGGCAATTTGGCGAGCCATCTGCGGGCATTGAAAAAAACTAACCATATTACTGAGCACAAAGAAATTGTTGAAAGGCGACCAAGAACCACGATTGAAACTACATTGAAAGGCCGCAAAGCTTTTGAAGACTTTAGGAAGTCTCTAAAGAAGGTTTTGGAAAATGAATAAAGGAAAATTACTTGCTTGTTTAGCCGCTCTAGGCATTAAACCTACCATGGAAAGTTTTGATGACCGGAAAAAAATGCAGAAAATCTCTTATTGGCTACCAATATTTGGGATCGATATCGATCTTAAGAACGAGTCATATAGTTGGTATCTACATGGACCATACAATCCACAACTCACAAAAGCTCTCTTCGAAATTGTAGAAAAACCAAATGAGACATCCTTAGAACCACTAGGAAAAGAGGAAGAAACTCAGATTAAAAACTTAAGGCACTTTCTGGGGGAGGATATTCAATCCACAGACTCTCTAGAATTGCTAGTTTCACTCCATTACCTTCTTCAAGAAGCAAAGCATCGTGGAATACCCAAAGATATCGCTGTAGACGTGCTAAAAGAAAAGAAACCCTACTTCAAAGAAAAGGAAATTAAAAATGCCTTGAAGAAACTAAGTTCACTTTCGGAACGATCTTAAACCTTAGGGGCACTTGTATGCAATCTTTTCCTCGCTTTTCAGCGTGCATCTAGCAGTGTTGCTCAAAACAGTATTAATTAATTCGTTCTGCTGATTTCAAGATTCTCTGTGGGTATAGTGGAATCTCTGAGGATTGACAAGCTGTTTATAAAGAACTTGTCAGTTGATTAGCATCTTCTTTATAATGTTAATGCTATTGAAAGTGTACTTTGCTAGATGTCAGTTGATTGGTACTTATGACGAACCAGACGGATCAGTACGAGTCACGGGTTATATTTTTTTCCCATAATCTTAGTAAATTAAAATAGAATACTAAGAAAAAAAGAAAAAAATATAATAAGTACTCTGTACCGTACTTCTGTAGAGGTGAAGGAAA
>Ga0315533_1000962_pt1 | contig 23179 bp, 38 predicted proteins | sample SalMarSW160130MG_FD_203081 | JGI IMG/M metagenome (GOLD analysis project Ga0315533, IMG submission 203081) | Salt marsh sediment microbial communities from the Plum Island Ecosystem LTER, Massachusetts, United States - Salt Marsh Sediment SW1601-30 ... | reverse complement strand
GCAAAGATCCTGATATTGATTATAATCAGTTAATCCGACCATGGAAGAGCAGGTTGGGTTTGCTATATGTGAAACAACAGTCCTTTCTGCTGGACTTTGCCCTTGTGCTATTGACAGTTATCGCTCTTGCTTCACGGGAAAAAGCGCTTTCGTGTGTGAACAAATTGCTTATATTATTAGATACCTCGGCTGATGTAATACGTGTTTCAAAAAGAGAGGAGCCGCTTGCGCCTTTTCCTCCCCCTGGTTCGGATTCTGTGGTTACTCATAGATCCGCAGATTACGCAGATTACACGGATTAAATAATGGTAAGAGACGAAAGAACATATAAAATTATAGGCGCTGCAATTGAGGTGCATAAGGAATTGGGTTGTGGATTTTTGGAGGCAATTTATCAAGAAGCGCTCAAAAGAGAATTCTCAGCACAAAAAATGCCATTTAAATCACAGCCGGTTATAGAGATATCATACAAGGGGAAGCCGCTTGATAAAACTTATCAACCTGATTTTGTTTGTTTTAATGTGATTATAGTGGAGATTAAAGCGCTGGCCAAACTGACTGGGATTGAAGAGGCACAACTGATCAACTATTTAAAGGCGACTGGATTAAAGGTTGGCCTCTTGTTGAACTTTGGATCGAAATCACTTGAATATAAGAGATTCGTTTATAATCTGTGAAATCTGCGTAATCTGTGGATTGGGGGAGGAGTATGGAAAAATATTCTAAAGAGTTTCTGCAACAGCTATACAGGACAATGTTGAGAATCCGATTATTTGAAGAGAGTTTTATTGAGCCTATTTTGAATGGAGATGTCCATTGTCCGGTCCACCTTTATTCCGGAGAGGAGGCAATATCAGCAGGTATATGTTCTGCCCTGTCTGAAACGGATTATATTTTTGGCAACCATAGATCCCATGGCCATTTCTTGGCTAAAGGTGGCAGCATGGCTGAGCTTGCGTCAGAGATTTATTGTAGGGAGACAGGTTGCTCTCGTGGTAGGGGTGGGTCGATGCATATTATTGATCCGGACAAAGGAATGATGGGGTCTGCGCCAATTGTGGCGGGCACTATTTCCCTTGCCCTGGGGGCGGCTCTGGCCGCTTCAATCAGAAAAGACAACCGGGTTGCCGTTTGTTTTTTTGGAGATGGAGCAACCGGAGAAGGCGTCCTCTATGAATCGTTAAACTTTGCAGCGCTTAAGAAACTTCCCATTATATTTGCATGTGAAAACAATCTCTACGCGACCCACATGCCGGTTCAGGCATGCCGTGTAAAAAATAATATCTACAAGATAGCAGAGCCGTTTTTAATCGAAAGCCATGAGATAGACGGCAATGATGTGTTGCAGGTCTATGAGGCGGGTCAGAAGGCTGTTGAAAAATGCAGAAAAGGTGAGGGGCCCGTCTTCCTTGAGTTCTTAACGTATCGCTTTCGTGGTCATGTGGGGCCTGATGATAATATCCAGGGCACACATACGGATATTAGGCCACAGGAAGAGGTGGAAAAATGGCTTCAGAAAGATCCGATCAAGAAATTTAAGTCATATCTTATAGATCATCAGCTCATCGATAGGCAGGAATTAGATGAAATCAGAATGGAAGAGGAAAAGGAAGTTGCTGATGCCCTTATATTTGCAAAGAACAGCCCACATCCAGATAGAAGGGAGTTAACGAAATATGTCTTTGCGTAAAAGTTTCTTGAGTTTGTTGTGTTTATTAGGTTTGTTGAGTTTGTGGAGTACCGCAGTTCATTGGGTTTACACGGCTTGTAGAGTTTTTTGAGTTAAAACACAAGAAACACAAGGAACTGTAGTTGTGAAGATTACACGATTTGAGGACCTTCAGTGCTGGAAAGAAGCAAGAAAGCTAGTGAATATGGTATATAGGGCTGTCAGAAATAGTCATGATTTTCAAAAGGATTTTAGGTTAAGTGGGCAGATTACTGCAGCGGCCGTGTCTTCGATGAGCAATAACGCGGAGGGGTTTTCTCGACGATCAAATAGAGAGTTCATTCAATTTCTCTTCATATCCAAAAACTCAGCTACTGAGGTTCAAAGTGAAGCTTATGTTGCATTAGACCAAGAATATATTTCTAAGGAGGTTTTCGAAGAGATTTATGCCCAAGCTGAAAAGGTATCAAAACTTGATAGCGGGTTAATAACGTATTTGATGAAGAATGAAGAACAAAAGAAGAAACGAAACCAACCCAACGAACACAAGAAACTCGATAAACGCAATAAACTTGAAGGACGATAAAATGAGGCAATTGAGCTATGCACTGGCTATAAATGAGGCATTGCGCCAGATGATGGAAACGGATGCATCGGTTTTTCTGATTGGTCAGGGTGTAAAAAGTCCCTGGTATGTGGGGAAGACTGCTGATGGGTTACTTGAAAAGTTTGGTGAAGAACGGGTTATTGACACTCCTGTATCGGAGAATGCAATGACAGGAGCCGGAGTTGGGGCGGCAATTGTCGGTATGAGGCCAGTAGTCGTTCATCCAAGAGTGGATTTTCTGATGTATGCCATGGATCCTATCATCAATCAGGCGGCCAACTGGTATTATATGAATGGTGGGAAGGCCTCTGTGCCGGTGGTCATCTGGGGTATCATAAACCGTGGAGGGGAGCAGGCAGCGCAGCATTCACAGGCAATCCATGCTGTTTTTTCTCACATCCCGGGCCTTAAAGTGGTGATGCCCTCTACACCCTATGATGCCAAGGGCTTAATGATTGCGGCCATCAGGGATCCTAATCCCGTCATATTTATTGATGACAGATGGCTTTATCAGTATGAAGAGGCTGTGCCTGAGGAAATCTATGAGGTGAAAATAGGTAAAGGCGTTGTCAGAAAAGAAGGAACCTCAGTTACACTGGTTGCAACTTCATACATGGTACACGAGTCTTTGAAGGCGGCACATGATTTGGCCGAGGAGCACATTGATGTTGAGGTTGTGGATCTTCGGACGGTAAAACCGATAGACCAAGATATAGTGCTGGAATCTGTTAAAAAGACGGGCCGCCTGGTTATTGTAGACGGGGGCTGGAAAACCTGTGGTCTGGCGGCTGAAATATGCGCAATTGTTTCAGAAAACGGATTTGAATATCTCAAAGCGCCGATTAAAAGAGTAACTCTTCCCGACTGTCCAGCGCCGGCCAGCGCAGAGCTGGAGAAGGTGTTTTATAAGTACAGCGGGGATGTTGTGGAAGCGGTTAAGCAGATGATGATTTAAGAGTAAATCCGCAGATTACGATCCACAGATTACGCAGATGAGCGCAGATTTTTCAATAGTGATACCGGCACTGGGCAATTAACAATTCATCCTTTTTCGCCTTATAAACAAACCGATGCTCTTTATTGATACGGCGTGACCAATATCCTTTCCAGTTGTAGCGTAATGGTTCAGGGTCACCTATTCCTTCAAATGGATTTCGTTTGATTTCTAAGACAATGCGGTTAATTCGCCTGAGGATTTTCTGATCTGTCTTCTGCCAATAAAGGTAATCTTCCCATGCTTGTTCAGCCCAAGACAGTTTCATTCCTTAATAATGTTCCTCTCAATGCCTTTGCCTGCTTCGAGGTCAGCAATGGCGGCATTGAGACGTTCAGCGTTTTTGGGGCTCTTCATAAGATATGCTGTTTCTTCGTATGATCTGAAATCATCGAGAGACAGAAGCACGGCTGTTCGTCCGTTCTGGCGTGTAATAAGGATAGGATAATGATCGTCGTTGACCCGATCAATGGTTTTTGCCAGATTCTTTCGAAACGTTGTGTAGTTTATTGATTGCATATATTCCTCCTGTGTAATTAAAGAAAGTGTACTTGATTGTGTACGCAGATGTCAATTAGAAAATTAATTAGCCGCATATACACGCATATACACGCAGATAAATGAAGCAAATACTGCAAAATCTCAAAACCGATCCACAGATTACGCAGATTACACAGAAATGACGTAATACATATGAAGCAGATTATTCAAAACCTTAAAACTGGTGAAACAGCCTTAGAAAATATTCCTGCTCCGCAAGTTCACGAAGGCCAAGTTCTTGTCCAAACATCAAGGTCATTAGTCTCTCTCGGGACGGAACGGATGCTGGTGGAGTTCGGTCATGCAAATCTGATACAAAAGGCCCGTCAACAACCGGATAAGGTCAAGATGGTGCTTGACAAGATTCGAAGTGATGGGCTGCTGCCGAATCTGGAAGCTGTTTTTAATCCGCAGATTTCGCAGATTTACGCAGATTGGGTAAAGAGGGTAAGACGTGAGAAAGTGAGAGGGGGAAAAGAAAAGATACCTCTTGAAAAGAACAAATGTTGCGTCGGTGGTGGAATATTTAGTTGCAACGGGTGGGTTCGGAGGAACAACTTGACTCTATGTGTATAACTGAGCTATATAGAAAATGGTTTCATAAGAGCTTCATGTGAATATTTATCTCTCAAGGGCGTTCACACGGCTGGCTCGACGCGACGGATTGACAGACGTCCATATTTGTCAGGCAATAGTTGAGATGAATGAAGGACTAATCGATGCCGATCTCGGAGCGGGCCTGTTCAAGAAGAGAATAGCCATACCTGGACAGGGAAAGCGTGGGGGATGGAGGAGCCTGCTCGGATTTCAGGCAGGCAATAAGGCCTTTTTCTTGTATCTGTTTCCCAAAAGCAGGTGGGACAACATTAATGCCGCTGAGATGAAAGTTCTGAAGCGTCTAACGAAATATTACCTGACATTGAAGCCTGCGGAAATTAAGGCAGCATTGCAATGTGGGGAGTTAAGGGAGGTGCACTGTAATGAAAAACGGACCCGATAGTATTCTCTCGGTTGTTCATGAGACGGCAAAGGGTTTGCGCGATGCGGGTATTATGAATGAGATAACCATGCGCGAATTTGATGCGCTTTGTCTGTTTCCCGTGAAGACGTATCAGCCAAAGGAAATTAAAAAGATACGATTGCGCTATCGCGTCAGTCAGGCGGTATTCGCTGCCTACCTGAACGTGAGCAAGACATCTGTGGCGAGCTGGGAGTCGGGCGGAAAGAAACCCGGCCCTGCGGCAGTCAAGCTGCTTAACCTGGTGGATCGAAAAGGCATTGAAGCAGTTGCGTGATCCACAGATCACACAGAAATAGCTTAGGACTACGGAGGGGGTCAGGCTTTCCTTATTGTCGTTATTGGGGTCTCACGCCCCGGTGAAACAACACCGACAAAGGTTTCACTGGGCAGGCAAAGGCGGTCCACAGATTGCCTCACGCAAAGGCGCAAAGAATAATATAATGAATTCAAAGATGGAAAAGCAAAATTCAAAATCAACACATATAATCGACAGAATCATCGATTAGTAATACATTAATTCATGATAGAGGAGGTCATATTATGCCTATTGGAAGTCAATACGCCGTCTTATCCGAGGACAGAAAAAGCCTGGCTTTACCTGAGGATATTCAGAAATGGTTAAGTGGTGGAGATCGTTTTGTGGTTGTTATAGAAGATGATGGAATCATCTTAAAAAAAGCGCATACTCAGCGGACTTTGGAAGAGATGGTCATGAAAGATAAAGCGCCTTTGTCTGATGAAAAATTGAATGAAATTATCCATGAGAGTCGGAAATGAAGCTCAGAGCTGTTATTGATACAAACGTTCTGATCTCGGGTGTTCTATGGCGAGGGGTACCTTTTTATTTGCTGAAATGGGCGGAGGAAAACAGCTTAATAATCTACACAAGCCTTGATATTATGGCAGAGGTTTACCGTGTTCTGAATTATCCAAAATTTGAGCAATACATCGACAAGCAGAAAGCTTCATCGGGGGAACTTTTTACAAAGATTGCCTCATTGTGCACCATTATCCAGGTAGATCAAATCGTGAAGGGCATTTGCTGTGATCCAGATGACGAAAAATTCCTCTCTTGCGCTCTTACTGCAAATGTCGAGGTTCTGGTTTCTGGCGATAAACATCTCTTGGATTTAAAACAATACAAATCTTTTCGTATTGTGACCGCCCGGGAATTTTACGAAGTAAATATCCATAAGATTACATGAGTAATTCAAAATTAAAACACATCTTTCTCTGTCCACCGCACATGGGTGGCGAAAAGTTGAAGTTTGTTAAGGAGGCGTTTGAGAGCAACTACATTGCGCCGCTTCGGCCGCAGGTGGATGCTTTTGAACGGGACGGAATATGTGGGGATAAAACATTACCTTGCCCTTTCCAGCGGGACCGCGGCTATGCATCTATCAATGCGGATCCTTCGAGTGAAGTCAAGGAATCAAGATTCAAATGAAGCCAGTACTTAAAACCTAAAACCCAAAGATATTTTCACCCTGGCCGTGTTTCGGGGCTGCTGAGATTGAGGCTGTTGAAAGGGTATTGCGGTCAGGCAGGGTCAATCAGTGGACTGGGTCTGAGGTCATTAGCTTTGAAAAGGAATATGCTAATTATCTGGGTGCAAAATATGCCGTTGCTGTTGCGAACGGGAGTGTTGCCCTGGATATTGCCCTTGCAATACTCGATATAGAACCGGGTGACGAGGTAATAGTTACCCCAAGGTCATTTGTGGCATCTGCCGGTTGTGTTGCTCTGCGTGGGGCTGTTCCTGTATTTGTTGATGTTGATTCCGATAGCCAGAATATTACACCTGATACAGTAAAAAGCGCTATTTTTTCTAAGACAAAGGCTGTCATTGCGGTACATCTGGCGGGGTGGCCCTGTGAGCTTGATGAGTTGAGGGCGCTTTGTGATGAGCACGGCATTTACCTGATTGAGGACTGTGCCCAGGCGCATGGGGCGGTTTACTCTAACAATGAGTATGCAGTAGCGACTAAGGAGAAAGAAGAAGATAGAATCACCAAGAATAGGAAAAGTTCGTATCCAAAGAAAGTAGGTAGTGTGGGAGATATAGCCATATTCTCTTTCTGCCAGGATAAGATTATGACCACTGGCGGTGAAGGCGGTCTCGTTTTTACACCTAATGCAGAGCTGTGGGAGAAGGCATGGAGTTTTAAGGATCACGGGAAGGACTATAATTCAGTCTTTAAAGAGAACCACCCGCCGGGCTTTCGATGGCTGGTGAAAAGCTTTGGTACGAATTACCGGATGATCGAGATGCAGGCGGCGATCGGAAGGGTTATGCTGAAAAAGCTGGATGAATGGGTCAAGATACGTCGCAGGCTTGCAGGTATCCTGACCGATGGATTTAGAGAAATTCCGGCATTGAGGGTTACGATACCTCCGGATTACATATATCATTCTTACTATAAATATTATGTCTTTGTGCGGCCTGAGAGATTGAAAAAGGGCTGGAATAGAGATCGGATTTTGATGGAATTGGAAAAGAGGGGGGTACCGTGTGGGACCGGCGTATGTCCTGAGATATATCTGGAAGAGGCGTTCAAGAACAGTGGTCACCCCAGTGAAATACGCTTCGCTCGTCATTGGCATGAATTTCACGGGGTAAAGAGCTCAAAGTTAAAAATCAAGAATCACAAAAGGTTGCCGGTGGCGAAGGAGTTGGGCGAAACGTCTTTGATGTTTAAGGTGCATCCGACGCTTACAAAAGAGAATATGCATTATGTTGTGAAGCAGGTGAGGGAGACCATGGCCCACGCCCCGATTGAATAAAGGCAAAATCAGATTTAATCCGCACCCCAGTGAAATAGTCTTCAAATTTCACGGGGCAGGGATTACGCAGATTACATGGATTAATAGCCGCAAAGATAAAAAGAGGAATTAGCCGCAGATGGACGCGGATTAACACAGATTAATAAAAAAATATCTGCGCGTACCCGCGGCTAAGGACATAGCAAAAGTAAATAGGAGAAAGGAGGTGTAATTATGGCTAAAACCTTTGAAGCTGTTTTTGATGGCAAGGTTTTTCACCCTGAAGGCAGGATCAAACTAACACCTAATAAACATTACATATTGGATGTACGTGAAAAAGGTGAAGAGGCGGTTTCTTTAAACGCTTGGGATATCCTTGATGGATTAACAGGTACTATTGATGCTCCTGCAGACTGGGCTATTGAGCATGACCATTATCTTTATGGTGTTCCTCGCAAAAAGGAAAAAGAATTATTATGAAAAAAAAACGCATTTTCCTTGATACTGTTTTTGTTCAGGCATTGCTAAATCGGCGTGATCAGTATCATGACCGGGCAAAAGCATTGTTAAATCGAGTTCGCACTGCCTTTGAAATCTGGGTAACGGAAGCTGTTTTAGTCGAGATAGGGAATGCATTGTCTTCTATTAATCGCAGGGGTGCAGTAGATTTTATCAGGAGCTGCTACACAACTCCAAACATAAAAGTAGTTACGGTTGATGCAACTCTTTTGAAAAGAGCATTAGACCTATATGATAACCGGCCTGATAAGGAGTGGGGACTTACTGATTGCATCTCTATTGTGGTGATGCAAGATTATGGGCTAACGGAGGCCCTTACTACGGATGAGCATTTCAAGCAAGCTGGTTTTAGAGTTTTGTTGAGCGATTAATTCTGTTGCTTAATCTGCATTTATCAGCGTTTATCTCGGCTAATTCTAAATTATTATGAAAATTTTAAATATCGTCGGTTCGCGGCCGAATTTCATGAAGATTGCTCCTATTATTGAGGCAATGAGCCGTTATCCTGACCGGATAGATCATAATGCTGGTCCATACAGGCCAGCATTAGAATTGTGAATTGGGGGACGTCCATTTGTAAATCAGTAACTTATGTTTTTTAATCTCACACCCCAGTTAAATACGCCCCAGTTAAATACGCTTCGCTGTCCTTCGGAATTTCACGGGGCAGGCGGGGTAAACAAAGAATGACTAAAAAAGAGATAAAATGATGGTTTTAGTTGAAAGAAGTGGAACAGCACTATGATTGATTTTTTGAGATAAGTGGTATATATTGATATATATTAATATTATGAGGAGGGCGTAGGCTATGGAACCAACAGCAAAAGTATTTCAAAACGGTAGATCGCAAGCGGTTAGGTTGCCAAAAGCGTTTCGGTTTAAAGGAAATGAAGTGAAAATTAGCAAAAAGGGGGACATGGTAATCCTTGAGCCGCTTGGAAGAAGCGCGTGGCCGGAGGGTTTCTGGGATGCTTTCCCTGTTGATCCTGATTTCAAAATACCTGAAGCGTTGCCATCAAAAAACTTTAGTTTGGATTAACTGAGGGAGATATGTACCTGCTCGATACAAATATCATCAGTTATTGGATGCGTGGCGATAAGAGAGTAATTGGCCGGATTAAAAAACACGCTCCAGCAGATTTGTCCCTTTCAACCATTACCCTGGCTGAAATACTGTACGGGATAGAGAAGTCCCCGATGAAAAAGAAAGAAAGGCGATTGAAAATAAAACAGATATCGTCGTTACTGGGCCTATATTCTTTTGATGAGGCAGCTGCCGGGGAATATGCTATTATACGGGCCCAACTTGAAAGAGAAGGTATGGTGATCAGTGAAAGAGATACTCAGATCGCTTCTATTGCCATGGCAAACAAGCTAACCGTTGTCACTCATAATGTAAAAGAATTTGGTCGGATCGGCAAATTGAAAGTCGTGGATTGGGCAACTAAAAGGTGAAAGACAGTGGACAGTGGGCAGGGGACGGAAGTCAGAAGTCAGAAGTCAGAGGTCAGACGGGAAAAAGACAGCGATACCCGGCGCGGGTTGTTGGAGGAGGATGGCGGAAGGCCTTTTCAATCGGGGGTTGTGTTTGCCTTCGGGGACGGCGATGAGCAATTCCGATTTGGACAGAGTCATAGAGACAATAGTGAAGTGCAAAAGGTAGTCTCTCACCCCGATGAAATACGTTTCACTGTCACTACAGTGAATTTCATGGGGTAAACCCCGGTACGATCTCCCGGACCTACGGGGTAAACTTCGCTACAACATGCGGGGTAAAGAAGGCAGAGGACGCTCCAGGGAAATAGAAAGCAGGATTTTCAATAGCTTTTGTGATTGATTAGTGATAAAAAAAAGGGTTATTGGAGGTGATGAATATGATTAATACCCAGGAGGTTATTGCTGTTTACAGTGGCGGCGTATTGAAACCTTTCAATAAATTGAACTTGGTTGAAGGGCAAAAGGTGGAGATAGAAATAAAAGAGATAAAGGAAAAGAAAAATATCTCCTTCCGTGGATTGTGGAAGGCTATTAGAATAAAGGATAAAGATATTGATGCAGCAAAGCAAATATGGGGCAAAGGCATAGAAAAACAGATAAAATTCTTAGAGGAAGACTGATGCAAGATAACGAATTGCCTCTTTATGTAACAGACTCACATAGCCTGATTTGGGAGGGACGTCCATTTGTAAATAAATAACTTGACATAACTGGACCAGTTTATTCTCTATGCCCCTAATTCAATTCATAATGGGCGTCATTGTTTCTAAATTTCCTTATTTTCGATCAATCATCTTCTAGATATTGCTTACGCTGCCCTTGTTGAGACAACCATAAGGCCACATCATGAAGAGGCTATGCATAGGGGAGCATCCCTTACTTCCCCAACAATCCCTTTACCCATTTCAGCTCAAGGCCTGCCCGCCGTCAGTGTGGCGAATTGTTTTGGGGAAATCAATGAACTGCAAAGGCGCGAAGGACGTTAAGGGGTTTAAGGTGCATCCGACGCTTACAAAAGAGAATATGCATTATGTTGTGGAGCAGGTGAAGGAAGTGTTGGCTCACACGCTGGTTAAATAAAGGCAAAATCAGATTTAATCCGCACCCCAGTGAAATAGTCTTCAAATTTCACGGGGCAGGGATTACGCAGATTACCCCGGTTAAATACAAAATAAAAGGGCATTTAACGGGGCAGGCCCCAGTGAAATATGCTGTGCTGTGACTGCGTCAATTTCACGGGGCAGGCACAGATCTAATGAACAAGCCAAATATAAAAGGATAAGCTTAAAACATGAAGGTTCTCTTTGCACTTCCTGATTGTGGCGATGAGGAGATAGAGGAAGCCGCTGGCGTTATAAAGAGTGGCTGGCTTACTACGGCTTCTTGATGCGCCAGATTTGGTTAAGTATTTGGAGAAACATTAAAACGTGTCTTGGAGGTTATAATGTACAAGACAATTAAAGGTGTTTACAAAAAAGGGCGGATTGTCCCAATGGAACCAGTGGAGATTGGTAAGGCCGAGGTTGAGGTTATCATTACCTTTTTGCAAGAGGAAAATAAGGAGGAAGAAAGGCTTCTATCATCAGCCGATAGGCTTCTCTATGCTATGGGTGATAGGGCAATAGAGGGTAAATTTACAGATGCTTCAGAAAAACATAATCATTACCTCTATTCTCAGAGGGCAAAGTAATGAAGAAATTGTTTATTCATACAGGAGCGTGGATAGCCCTGAACAATAAGAAAGACAAATATTACAGAGATGCCGTGAGGGCCAATAAGGATTTTTTGGATAAGGGGGTATTTCTATATAAGTAGTGATTACGTATTAGATGAGACCTATACCCTCCTTCGCTATGACGTGGGGCACAAAAGGGCTGTCGAATTCGGTGGGGAGATTAAATCGCTGCAAGAAATGGGAAAAATAAGAATTGTCCATATCAATCAGGATATACTGGATAAGGCCTGGGGGATATTTGAAAAGTACTCTGACAAGGATTTCTCTTTTACTGATTGCACCAGTTTTGCAGGCATGGAAATGCTGGGGATAAATGAAGCATTCTCCTTTGATAGGCACTTTGAGCAATATGGATTTACAAGATTACCGATTTTTCTATAAAACGTGGAAATGTTGGAATGATAATATGAGCAATTGATTGCTATGCTTAATTCAATGGAAATGAACGCCGAGAAGTTTTGTTTTTGAACTCTTTCCTAATCTTCTCGCACATTGGTGGATTCGCGGCTTTCTACAATAAACAGGTACATGGGAACTCTGATGGATAAGGATTACGTATCAGTAACCGAAATCGCAGGTGATGAGGTTACGCAAGAGCAGGTTGATCGGTTATGCAACCGTTATTACTGGGCGGGGCAGTATTGTTCGGGCAAGGACGTTGTTGAAGCGGCGTGCGGGTCAGGACAGGGAGTGGGGTACTTGGCCGGGATTGCACGGAGTCTTGAGGCTGGAGACTATTCTGATGAGATTCTGTCTATTGCGAGGCGGCATTATGGGGAGCGTATTACTCTAAGATAATTTGATGCCCAGGATATGCCGTTTGGAGATAAATCGGAGGATATGATAATTCTGTTTGAGGCAATTTATTATATTCCTGATGCTAAGAAATTTGTCGAAGAGTATGCACGGGTTTTACGTCCTGGTGGGAAGGTGTTAATTGCAACCGCAAATAAAGATCTTTATGATTTTAATCCAAGTCCGCATAGCTATATCTATTATGGGGTGGTAGAGTTGAATGATCTGTTTGCAAGGCATGGGTTTGAAACAGAGTTTTTTGGGGATACGCCAATTGGTGTTGCTGTCAATGCGGCAAAAGATACTTCGACCGATAAAGAAATTGGCTGTGATGTTGAATATTATGCCGAAAACAACTGCGGGAAAGAAGTGGCTGAAGAGGATTGTGTTTGGTAGACTGGTGGAGATGCCGGCTGAAATCGGTCCGCAGATTACCCCAGTACGATTTTCCGAACCTACGGGGCAGGCGCAGATTGACGCAGATTTAAAGTCTAAAAAAGACGATCCACAAATTACACGAATTGCACAAAGTGAACAGAATCAAAAATTATACAGAGGGCATTATATTGAGCCGGATAGGATATCTTCGGAAGAGGCGAATGCCAGTCATAAGGTGATTTATTGTGTGGCGACCCTTGATCCGCAGATTCCGCCCCAGAGGAATAGTCCCGAACAATCGGGAATTCCACCCCAGTACGATCTTCCGGACCTACGGGGCTGGCAGGGCAAGCAGACCGGCGCAGATTAATAAAGACAAAAAAACTCAAAGAATATAGAATCAGAGTGGATTAAAATGTGTTCTCAAAATTGGAGGTGATAAAGATGAGACCTGTAGAAAACAATACGATTGAAGACAAATTTTCATCATTATCAACTGAAGAGAAAGTATCTGTCATTAGCCATGGAGTTGCATTACGTCTCTCGGAATGGAAGAAACGGCTTTTTCTGGCTGAAAGCAAAGTAGGCCATTTTGAAGAGAAATACCATACATCTTTGGCTGAGCTGGATACAAAAGGATTACCGGATGATGCTGATCATGAAATGCATGAAGACTATATCATGTGGCATCACTGGACTGATGCTGTCGAAAAGGCGAAACAACAAGTCATGGACTTGGAGACCATAGCCGCCTATGGGGTCCAGTGGTGAGAGACTTGGCCGCAAAAATGCGCAAAAGACACCAAGTATTCAATGAAAACTGAGGTTAAGATTTTCCAACTGTGTGATCAAATTAGGCAGACTAGCTTTGAACTACATAGATACCTGCGGCATGGGCATTTGGAAAGAGTCTACGAAAATGGATTGGCGCAACGTTTGCAGAAGGCAGGGCTTAAAGTTGCACAACAATATCCGCTTCAAGTGTTGGATGCGGATGGGACCATTTTAGGAGATTTCTTTGCTGATTTATTTGTGGAAGATTGTCTCATTGTGGAGTTGAAAGCGTGTAAAACCTTGGCCTCTGAGCATGTCGCTCAACTTCTCGGCTATCTGCGGGCCTCACGCATAGAGCATGGTCTTTTGATCAATTTCGGGGCACCGAAACTTCAAATTAAGAAGTATGTATTATCTGATAGAGATTAATGGCCGCAAAGAGGCACAAAAGACGCAAAAGGGTTTTGACGTAGAACAAGAACATTCTCTGAATGTTTATGATGACTGTCCTGTTTGAATATGAGCTTTTAATCGACTTCGAATTCCCAAAGCTCGGCATGAGAGATTTGGCCGCAAAGAGGCCCAAAAATCGCGAGAAAAATGATTTGAAATTTTGTGTCTTTTGCGCATCTTTGTGGCTACTGGAAGGGATGAAATGGGCAAAGTAAAAGAGAGGAAAGTTCCGTTTTTTAATTATCCTGCGTTGTTTAAAGCACAGGAAGAGGAGATAATGGAAACCCTGCATGATGTGATGAGTCGTGGCGCTTATATTTTGCAGAGAGATTTAGAGGAGTTTGAAGAAAATATAAAGGAACTTATCAGGGTTAAGCATGTTCTGGGAGTGGCGGATGGTACAAATGCTTTGATGCTGTCACTTCGCGCTGCTGGTGTGGGGCATGGAGATGAAGTTATTATGTCATCCCATACCTATATTGCAACTGCTGCCTCTGTGCATTTTGTGGGAGCAACGCCGGTGCTGGTGGAATGTGGGGCGGATCACATGATAGACCCGGAAAGTGTTGAACGGGCTGTTACAAAACCAGGGTTATAATGCCTACCCAGCTTAATGGACGGACCTGCGATATGGATGCTCTGCAGGCGATTGCAGATGAATATGGTTTGATAATTATTGAAGACGCGGCTCAAGCCCTTTTCTCGAAATTTAATGGAAAATGTGCGGGGACTTTCGGGTTGGCCGGGACATTCAGTTTCTATCCTGCCAAGGTTCTTGGGTGTTTTGGAGATGGTGGCGCTGTCGTTACCAACGACGATGGAATAGCTGAACGCGTTGCTTTGTTCCGTGATCACGGTCGTAATGAAGATGGTGTGGTTGTAACCTGGGGAACAAACAGCCGTCTGGATAACATTCAAGCAGCAATTTTAAATATGAAGTTGAAAACATTTAAAAAAGATATAGAACGCAGACGGGAAATTGCATCAATATATGATCGAGCTTTAAGAGAAATTGATGACCTGATTTTACCCCCTGCCCCGGATGCAGATGAAAAACATTATGATGTGTATCAGAATTATGAATTAGAGTCCGGGCATCGGGATGAACTGAAAAGCTTTCTGGCGGAGCGTGGGATAGGGACGATTATTCAATGGGATGGGAAAGCTGTACATCAGTTCAAAGGGCTTGGGTTTGATCATGTGCATTTGCCTGTGGTTGATAAAATGACCAGCCGGTTTTTGATGCTGCCAATGCATACGGCGTTAACAGATGAGGATGTGGAGTATGTTTGTGATTGCGTTAAAGACTTCTATTCCGCAGATTACACGGATTAATAGCCGCCCCAGTGAAATACGCTGCGCTGTCGTAAACGAATTGCACAAGGCAAAAAGTCACAAAAGTCGCAAAATTATCCGCAGATTAGGCAGAAATGAAAGACGAAAGGACTTACAAAATAATTGGCGCAGCTATTGAGGTCCATAAGGAATTGGGGTGTGGATTTCTAGAAGCAGTATATCAAGAGGCGCTGGGGCGAGAATTCATTTTGCAGCGGATTCCTAACAAGGCTCAGCCGATTATCGATATTCTTTACAAAGGAGCGCTCTTAGAGAAGAAATATCAGCCTGATTTTATATGCTATGATGAAGTGATCGTGGAGATCAAGGCAGTTTCTTCATTGTCCGGCGTTGAAGAAGCACAACTTATCAACTATTTAAAGGCGACTGGATTAAAGGTTGGCCTCTTGTTGAACTTTGGATCGAAATCACTTGAACATAAGCGTTATGGGGAGCACATATTAAGAGCGGTCTATGAGTATGATAATCTCATCCCGTCTCTGATTACAGTGTATTTTCCATATAAAGATAGATATTATGAGGGAGGTGAACGATTTGAAAATAAAATACTCAAATGAGGCTGATATTCTTATAATTGAATTTATGGAAGGAACTCCTGTTGACTCTATTGACCTGAAAGAAGGAATCATTCTTCATCTGGACTCAAAAGGCACCCCGGTTGAAATGGAAATATTGGATGCATCTAAATTTGTGTCTATGGATGAATTCAATATTCTAATACCTACAAAAAAGCGTAAAGAGATAGCAGTCCATGCCTGACGGCCCTGCTCTTTTACCGATTTCCGATCAAAGCCCCAGTTAAATGGTCTCCGTCCCAGTGAAATAGTCTTCGCCACGGTTGAATGGCTCGTCTAAGGCCGAATTCAACTGGGCGGGGAATGCGGAGACCTGTTAAGCAATTTATCATTGACATGGTTGCGATGGTGATATATAGTAATATATATCAGATTTTTGTGAAGGGTATGTTATGAAAAGTCAAAGAACGATAATAAGCATATCGAATGATGATAAAAAGTGGCTCGCAACGTATAGCAAATTATATGGGATCCCTATGGCTGAAGCCGTTCGAAGGGGAATTGCGAGGCTGAGAGATCAGGAGGGTGCATCGACCTATTCTGAGATTGTAGAAAAGAGTAAAGGTATCTGGAAAAAGGGAGATGCCCTAAAATATCAGGAATGTTTGAGATCTGAATGGGAGTAAGGCATTCGCTTGAAAGGCTTCTGGACTCCGTTATTATTATTGATCATTTCAATAATATTCCGGAGGCAACAACGTTTATCCTCGGTTTGGATCCGGGCAAAACAGCAGTATCTGTTATCAGCCGTGCCGAAATACTTGTAGGCTTTGGTCCCGATGAAGCAGAAGATGCAAAGTTGCTGTTAGATCAGTTTAATCTTTTAGTCATTGATAAGGAAACGGCCGATAAAGCTGCAGAATTAAGGAGGATGCATGGGTGGAAGCTACCGGATGCATTCCAGGCTGCCCTGGCTATTCAACATCGTGTAGTATTGTCAACACGGAACATCAAAGATTTTGACCCTTATAAGCATTCATTTATCGAAATTCCATACAAAATATAAGAAAAATGGGGAAAAAGAACCCCATTTAAAAAGATTAGGCGACTATGGAAAGCATTGCTGTAGCTCAGGATTATATTTCTGTAACTGAAATCGCTGGTGATGAAGTTACACAGGAGCAGATAGACAGGTTGTGTAACCGTTACTATTGGGCAGGACAGTATTGTATAGGCAAAGATGTTGTTGAAGCTGCGTGCGGGACAGGCCATGGGTTGGGGTATTTGACCGGGATTGCACGGAGTCTTGAGGCTGGAGATTATTCTGATGAGTTGTTGCCCATTGCGCGGCAGCATTATGGAAAGCGCATTGCTCTAAGGCAAATTAATTAAATGTTATGAAGTTAGTTTCGGGTCTGGTTATAGTTTGAGGGATTACCAATAAAGGTTGCGATGATAACGGAAAATTTAGACAGATTTTTTGATGTTGCACGTTCGTATAAAAAATCTCTGGCCATAATTATAGACGTTATTTTAATCCTATTATCTCTCTATCTTGCCTATGTGATTCGATTAGGCTCAATTGAAGTGGTATGGTCAAAATATTTTTATCAAATTCCTTTCATTGCCATAATACTTGTTCCTTTTAAGATCCTTATATTCTGGATTTTCCGTCTCTATCACATCTCTTTCAGGTACATCTCATTTAGGGAGGTTTTATCTATTATTAAGGCATCAGCCTTGTCTTCCCCTATGATTGCCTTTATAGCCCTGGTTTTTCGGGATATGAAAATCTTTTCAGGTTTTCCCAGATCTGTTATTTTTATCGACTTTTTCCTTACCTTCTTTTTCCTTACTTCCTTTAGGGCCTTTTTTCGCATTTATTATTCAGGCTCTATTAGAAAAAAAGGCATGGAGACCATGATTGTAGGCAGTGGTTCAGCAGGAGAACAATTGGTAAGAGATATGATGAGATCACCAAGATACGATTATTTGCCGGTTGGGTTTATTGATGATAATCCCCAGAAAAAAAATACCTTGATACATGGTATAAGGGTATTAGGGGGGAGAGAGGACATACCAAAATTCGTAAATCGACTTGATGTTATAGGAATTATCATTGCCATTCCCTCCGCCACCTCTAAAGATATCAAGGGAATAATGGAGTACGTAAGAAAAACTGAGGTAAAGGATGTGAAGGTGCTCCCTGGGCTTTCCGATTTGATGAATGGAAGGGTTAGTTTGAAAGACATAAGAGATATAAATATTGAAGATTTATTGGGGCGAGAATCTGTAAAAATTGATATGGAACAGGTTTCCTCTTATATCAGGGATACAGATATATTGGTTACCGGTGCAGGCGGTTCAATTGGTTCTGAGCTCTGCCGACAAATAGCCAGGTTTTATCCGAAAAAACTTATTATGCTGGATATGGGGGAAACTGAGCTTTTCAATATCGATATGGAGATAAAAGAGAGATATCCTGACCTTGGCTTACTATCCATTATTGGGGATATAAGGGATGAAAATAAGATTAAAAGGATATTTAAGGAAACTAATATTGATGTAGTCTTTCATGCGGCTGCCTATAAACATGTTCCCTTGATGGAGAGAAATCCGAGGGAGGCGATATTAAATAACATCTATGGAACAAAGGTGTTAGCAAAGATTTCATCTGAATCTAGAATAGAAAGATTCATCTTTATATCTACAGATAAGGCAGTTAACCCCACCAGTGTCATGGGAGCAACAAAGAGAGCGGCAGAAAATTTGATCCTGGGGTTACCAAATAACCAGACCCCATTTATCTCTGTTCGATTTGGTAATGTCCTTGGAAGCAGAGGGAGTGTGGTACCTATTTTTCAGAAACAGATAAAAACCGGTGGTCCAATCACTATAACCGATTATGAGATGAAGCGGTATTTCATGACCATACCAGAGGCAGTTCAGCTGATAATGCAGGCAGGGGCTATGGGCGAGGGAGGTGATGTTTTCGTTCTGGATATGGGAGATCCAATCTCTATTTATCAGGTAGCAGAGGAATTGATCAGGCTTTCTGGGCTTGAACCGGATAAAGATATCCCCATTGTTTTCTCCGGGAAAAGACCAGGCGAGAAGCTTTTTGAAGAACTGCTGACAGCAGAAGAGGGAACAACAGCTACATTACATCAAAAAATCTTTTCGGCAAAGATTACAGGGAAAATAGATAGGGACTACCTAACAAAGATTGATAAGTTGATCTCTATTGCAAGAGAAGATAAGGATAGGGAACAGGTCTATTTGCTTTTAAAAGAGCTGGTTCCTACATATCAAAACCAAGCCCCGAATGAAAGGGCATAACCTTAGATGTGGCTATACTATTGAAAACGAGCAGGGTAGTGTTGTTGGAGAATGGCAAATAAGGGAATGAAGGTTAATCGCCCTAATGAAATATGCTTTGCTCTCACTATCGTGCCCCAGTTGAATATGCTCTTGCATTCAACGGGGTAAAAATTTCACGGGGTAAATTATTGGTTATTTGTTATTAGATTTGATGGATTTGCGAATTGAAGAATTCATCTCTTGAACGGGGGGACATCATAATGGCTCAAGGCTAAAAGTTATGAGATTGACGTTATGGATTTTAAGGTGATAAATTAAAGGCGTGAAAAATTTAATGATCATAACCGGATTAATAATAGGATTATTTAGTCCTTCTTTGCTTATTGCTGTTGAAACTGCGCCAAGGATAAGTGATAGGGAGATAGTTGAACGGCTTACCAGACTGGAAGAGGGGCAAAAAAGTCTTGAGAGACGAATTGATAATTTAGATAAAGGCCTTAATAATCGTATCGATGACCTTTGTTCTGAAATGAACAGTCGCTTTGATATTACCCAATGGATGTTTGGGCTTTTTATCACTATTAGCCTTGTAATTCTGGGATTTGTCTCACGTATGCAGTGGCAGATGCATAGAAGACAGACTCGAATGGAAACAATCCTTGAGACTCATAAGGATGAGCTTTCCTTCCTAAGGGGTATCCTAGAAAAACTCCTTCCACCTAAGGACGTATTATAGTCCCGCAGCAATACAGTCTCGGAAATTGAAACCTTTGCCGATTATGAGCACATTTAAAGGGGGACCTCCTTTCTCTCGACAGCAGTAAATGGGGACATCCATAAATAAATAACGAAATAGATCAGGAGGAGAAGATGGAAGAAGATGATACCATAGAACTCATCGATTTACTAAGGGTGGTGTGGAAGTGGAGATGGTTTATTATTATTTTGACCATTGCCTGTGCAATAACTGCCGGAGTGATAAGCCTTAAGATGCCTAAGATTTATGAGGTTTCAATGGTGATAGAGCCAGATGTTATTAATGTTGATGAAAATGGTAAACCTATTTTCCTAGATTCACCTTCAAATATTAAAGCAAAGATTGATTCCCAGGTATATAACAGTAAAATCTATAAAAGATTAAATGCTGATCCTGAAAAACTTAATCTTAAGTTCAAAGCAGTTCAGACCAAGAATTCAAATATATTAAAGATAAGGCTTGAAGTGGAAGATGTAAATAAAGGCATTCAATCACTTAGAGCTTTATTCCATGAATTATTAGAGGAATACCAACATTATATTGATTCAAAAACATCAGAGCTTGATCAGGAAATAGCTCTGAATAATGGAAAATTAGATGTTAGTGCTGGTGAAAAGAACTATTTAAAACAAGAACGTACTACAGTGAAGGCCAATACTGATATTATTATTGAAGAAAGAAACATGTTGATAAAAAAAATGAACAATAACACAGATAAGTTATCTCTTCTGATTTATACCAATATTGTTCAACAAAATATGACCCATTATAATGAACTTAACAAGCAATTGAGTGCTTTAATGAATGCGATTGAAACGATGAAATACAATATAGAAACATTAAAAATCAAAAAGGAATCTATTGAAAGTATTAGGTTAATTCAACCGCCCCAATACTCAATATATCCAATAAAACCAAAGAAGAAATTAAATGTCATTCTGGCATTTGTTATTGGCCTTTTTGTTTCTATCTTTCTTGCATTTTTCATAGAATACCTTCAAAAAATGAAGAGTGATCCCAACTCCATGCCCACCACAGATCAAAGATCATCGATTGAAAACCAAGAGCATTAAAAAAACTGGGTGAGGACACCTTCTCAAAATTTTAGTAGGCTTTAGCAAGTAATATATCTCTGATCAGATTCAGGTGGAAATTTGCACACAATGCTTGTGATTAGATCTTTCATTATTTTGCTTTGGTCTTTTTTAGCCATTATTTCCTTAAATCATTTATATCCTTTTTGGGATGGCCTGGTTTTTTCTACTTGTTTTTTAGGGGTATCAGGTTGGGTAACCATATTCATTACACTTGTATACTTATGCAGACGCTTTATTAAACAAGCTCTTTTGATATTTTTTATATTTTTTTGTTTAGGGTATTATCTGGGCCCATATCTTGAGCCCCCTGCTGATCCACTGAGACACCTCCACCGGACCTACCTCTTTTGCGATAAAAGTTCTAACGACATTTATAAAACAAATAAAGGCCTTTGGCATTTTACCATGTCCAGCAACTTTCTTTGTTCGAAACAAACCTATGCTGTTGCAAGAACAGGGCAAAAGGTCAAGATTGATGGTAAAGTACAGCTGGTAGATGGGCCGAGGAAAGGTTCGCAGGCACTGATGGTGGGGGGACTAAAGGACTATACTCGAGTATATGGACCAGCAAGTGCACTTAAATTGAATCAAGGCTCACTATCGATATGGGCACGCCTGGTAGACCCAGAAAAGAAATATTCTGATCTGGTGCGCGTAAATAATGGAAAGCAGTTGTATATCTATCACACAAAAGATGGATATTTCCTTGTATTCTACAATAATGTCAAGCTCGGCAAATCATCCATGACTGTCACTGATGATAAATGGCATCATTACATATTTACGTGGAAAGATGGGGAACAAAAGTTCTATATCGATGGTGCCGAAGTTCTCTATGGCAGGGTAAGTGAATGTAAGGGGAGAACGGCGCTATTTGCCATAGGCTGGTTAGGTAGTGGGGATACTGAGCAATGGCATGGCCCGTTTGCTGAATTCCTTACTTTTAATAGAGCACTAACTTATTCTGAGGTAGTAGTATTATATCGAGATGGACTAAGCATAAGGGGAAAAAATATTAATTATTTAAGAGAAACATTATTGATGGATCTCGATTTTTCTACTATTGATCCCGATGATTTCAGACGACCAATGAATCCTGAAACAATTTTGAAAAGAATTGATTTACTTCATGGTTTATATTGGGGGTTATTAATGGTGGGTTTGTTCATTTTATCCAGATCCGCCGGATTACCTAATCGTTGGGCATTTATGAGCATCATTATTGCTTTCTTGTTCTTTGGTACCAACCGATTCAGTTATTTCAGCTACTATAGTTTGGCCCCAAGTTTTTCATCCATATTGATGTATTGGCTATGGACCGCAACTTTCTTTTTTAAGAAAAGTTGGAAGGATATACTGCTCGGCTTATTAATGGCTGTTATAAGCATACCCATACTCTATACCAATCATATCCAGGAAGTTGCTTTTGTGTTATTTATTGCCTCGATATGGTTGATTTGGAATATTAGTGAACGGATTTGGGCACTGTTGAATGAAAAGAACAAAACCATTGAAATCTTGCAATCGAATAACTCACGGGATTTATTGACTAAAAATGATATTTGGTATCGGCAACCACGTGTTCGAACTTGGATGAAACAAAATTATATATTAATCCTTTTTGTCGTGCTCTTTATCTCGCCTCAATTTGAGTCTTTTCAAAATTTAATATCTCAATTATCATTTCGAAATGTATGGCAGGACAATCAGGAGCTTGTCATTTTTTGGAAAGGTTTTCATGTGATGGGAAAAATGTGGTCATATCGGGTCAATGATACTTTAGGGATAATGAGTACTATTCCTATTTTGCTTTGTATAGCATTTTTTTGGCCAGGGTTCATTAGGATAAATGGAAAAATGAAGTTTAGGATATTACTTTTGGGCATTACTCCGTTTCTTATTTGTTTTATTCCTGTTTTTCATTTTATTTGGGTTTCAAATGTACATATATCGGCTTATTACAGACTCTGTTATTGTTCAATTTTTTGGATTACCATAGCTTATTTTTTATATGGCTTGGAAGGGAGATTTTTAATATATTGGAAGAAAATAAAGTCTATTGTATTTACTGGGATTGTTGGGTCCACTAAAAGGCTATCGTTTAAAGTTAAATATTTTACAGTATCTTTGGTGATTATAATCATGATTGGTAGCATCCGTTCAGGCCCTGTTTATGGTAAGTTAGATTTTATATTACTTGAAACACGACCATGGTGGAGCGAGTGGAAGCCCATGATTAAAAATAGTATGAAACAAGATCGAAAGGTTATTTATTCTGATAAATTAACAAGCATGGTGTTACGTGATATCTTTAACCTGCCCATAGTCAACAAATATAGTGGAAGATTTCATGGGTCGGTTTTAGACGTCCAGTCTATGAAAACCGGT
>Ga0315533_1000960_pt1 | contig 23204 bp, 21 predicted proteins | sample SalMarSW160130MG_FD_203081 | JGI IMG/M metagenome (GOLD analysis project Ga0315533, IMG submission 203081) | Salt marsh sediment microbial communities from the Plum Island Ecosystem LTER, Massachusetts, United States - Salt Marsh Sediment SW1601-30 ... | reverse complement strand
GAAATGACATTGGGACAACCCCATGCAATTTTTAGTACAAATTCCCAAATTTTATATCGAAAACGTACACTATTGCAATAGGGCTGTCAAGCAAAAAATATCAAGTCATATGGAATACGCTATAGTAAGGACTTCCCTGATCAGGTGGTCGGCGGTTGATAAACAATTCCCTCTCTACCTTGTCCACTAATGGGCAGGCTGCAATAGTCCCCTCAGTACATAGGGCCCAGAAGGAATCGCCGCCCCGTAATGCCAGGAAGGGCTCAAAAAAAGATTGGCTATATAGTAATACAAGACAAATACCAATCTCGTGCGTATTTTGTTGGATCAACTGTCGATGCTAACTTACCTCTTCACCAAATTGATGACTCAATAATACTTCCTCTAATTTTTGGCTCGCAAGCCTCTTCTTCTCCTTTTTGTAACCATTTACGAATGATGTTTTAACTGGGCTGAACCAATTTTCTACAGGCGATATCTATAGAAGTAGAGGGATGCGGCCAAAAATTTCAGGGTTTAATCCTCCGGAGTGTATTTCTTTAGTATTTCGGTAATGGGTAAGGTAACGAAGCTCGTTTCGGTTAACGGTTATGGTAACGTGAAAATAGAAAACCGAATGACGTAACCTCAGAACGAAACGGGCATCGTAACCGTAATCTATAAACACTACCATAATTGTGAAGTATTATATGTAGACGGGCAGATTACGAGGGCCTTTTAAGAGTATACCATAATTGCTTTATCCCAAATCGTTTGATACCCTTACCTCGCATAACAAGCCCTTTCTTTGAGTTTTTTGTTTTCTCAAATTGACGCGATTATATTTGCTTTCTATGTATAACTTGATAGCATAGGAATTTACATTTTGGACGCAGACCCGCTTGCCATTGCTACGCTCAGGCATTAGCGCGCAGGTGAACGCAGATTGTTAAGATTTTGAATATTTTAAAATAGTTTTCTGCGGGCATCGACGAAAATCTGCAGCCTAATTAAATATATGCGATGTTTCCGACCCGATTATTAACTTCCAAAAGATGGTGGCAGCCTCGATATACTATTTTATCCCTTATGTGGCTGGCTTATGGTTGTTTTTATCTGAACAGGCTTAACTTCGCACCGGTAATCCCCCTCATTATGGAGGATTTGAAGATCTCGCATGCTAAGATCGGCCTCATAAGCACCTTCTTTTTCGCCTTTTATGCGGCCGCACAATTTCCAGCAGGCTATCTAAGCGATATCTTTGGACCCAGGAAAATAATAATTTTCGGAGGTGTTATTTCCGCTTTAGCTAACTTTTTCTTTAGCGCTGGGTACAGCCTGTTCTATCTAATAGTCTTTCAGAGTCTCAATGGCCTTGGACAGGGAGGAGGCTGGGGGCCTAGCGTCAAACTCATGAACAACTGGTTTCCAGAGTCAGCAAGAGGCCGGGCCTTAGGGATATATGCCACCTGTGTATGCATTTTTTCCATCTTAGCCTATGCATTAGCAGGATATCTTGGCAAGACCTTTGGCTGGAGGGCAGCCTTTTGGACACTACCTATAATGCTGTTATCCGTGTTGTTTGTTTACTGGATGGTTGTTGCCGACCATCCTGATGGAAATAGTGTACACAGTTTTCCATCCAGGCCACCTGAACCAGCTGAGAAATGTTCTGGAAACGTCAACAGGCTTATTGCCATTTTGTCTCATAAGGATCTGAGAATGGCCTGCATCGGGTTCTCCTGTCTAAACTATATCAGATACGCTATTCTGGTATGGTTGCCTGTATATCTATATGAGTCTTATGGCTTAAGTGTGGTTACAGCAAGCCTTTTAGCCGCTGTATATCCCATGGCAGGGCTCGTGGCGAGTCCTCTGGGAGGGTATCTGTCGGACGTTGCTTTCGGGGGCAGAAGGAAACCATTGATTTTGATCGCATTATCTTTCATTTTGTTGTCAACTATTTTTTTGGCAAGTGCTGGCCGTTTAGAATGGGCCATGATTCTGATTGCCGGTGTCGGATTTTTCGAACAACTCATCGCCCCACAATTCTTCGCCTTGGAGTTAGACTTGATCCCTCTGGGACTGGCAGGGACCGGAGCGGGCTTCCTTGAAGCCGGGGGACATGTGGGCAGCATGTGTGCCATGTTTTTTTCCGGTCTATTGGTGGACGCATTCGGTTCATATAAACCCGTTTTTCTTGTTTTAAGCATCTTAGCTATCATAGGGATTGGCACCGTCCTGTTTGTTCGTGAAAGTAAATCCTATTAGATGATTTGGCGCGGGCTTTAAATCCCTGCTAAGATTACAATAGACTGTCGACTGGGACATAATCAAGGCCGAAGGCATCGGCAACACCTTTATAGGTGACCTTGCTTTTGACTATATTGGCACCCCTCTTGATTTCAGGGTTTTCCTTGAAGGCCCTTTTCCACCCCTTGTTGGCGATTTCAAGGGCATAAGGCAGGGTGGCGTTGGTGAGGGCAAGTGTGGATGTTTTAGCCACCGCACCAGGCATATTCGCCACACAGTAATGCACCACCCCCTCTACAATATAGATTGGGTCGGAGTGCGTAGTGGGTTTTGATGTTTCAAAACATCCTCCCTGATCGATGGCTACGTCTACAAGCACCGCACCTTTCTTCATAGTTTTTAACATATCGCGTGTAACCAGTTTTGGGGCCTTGGTTCCAGGAATGAGAACGGCCCCCACAACCAGGTCAGCTTCTTTTATAAGTTTTCGAATGGTTGCGGGGCTGAACATTAGCAGAAAACAGTTGCTTGGCATTACATCGCTTAGGTAGCGAAGTCGGTCTAAGTTTATATCAAGCAGGTAAACTTTGGCTCCCAGACCGCATGCCATTTTGGCTGCGTTTGTGCCCACAATTCCTGCACCGATAACTATTACCGTTGCAGAAGCTACACCAGGCACACCGCTCAGCAAAATGCCTTCACCGCCTTGAGCCATTTCCAGGTACTTGGCTCCCTCCTGAATCGACATGCGACCTGCCACCTCGCTCATTGGGGTGAGGAGCGGCAGGGACCCATCCTCTTTTTGAATGGTTTCATAGGCAATGTTGATGGAGCCACTTTTGATGAGTACATTAGTCAGTTCCTCTGCTGCAGCCAGGTGGAGATAGGTGAATACGAGCTGGTCCTCCCTTATAAATCCATACTCTGAGGGCAAGGGTTCTTTGACATGCATGACCATGTCGGCGTGCAGATAAATGTCTTCGGGCCTCTCTATGATATCGGCACCGGCATTCACATAGGACTCGTCATCAAACCCACTCGCGCTACCAGCATTTTTTTCTACCAGCACTGTATGCCCGTGTTGCTTCATTACCTCTGCCCCGGCAGGGGTCATAGAAACACGGTTTTCCTCAGCCTTGATTTCCTTAAGGATTCCTATAATCATTGTCTCGCCCGTAGAGAAAAATTTATTGTAGAAATAGGAATTTTTAGTTATTCATTCCAGAACATTGATTCCCTAATGGCTTTTAATAGCCTCTTAATATCGGTGGGAAAAACGTGCCCTATATTGCCAATTCTGAATGTTTCAATTTTTGTCACTTTACCTGGATAGATAACAAACCCGCTTTCCTTCATTTTGTTGTAAAATGTCGTAAAGTTATATCTTTCACTTTCTGGGCTACGAAAGGATGTAATAATAGGGGACTGATATTCATCAGGCAGCAGTGTTTTAAATCCGAGTTTCCTCATACCGTCAATACATGTCCTGTTGTTTTCTCTATAGCGTTCATTCCTTTTGGGTATGCCTCCTTCTTCATCGAGCTCTTTCATTGCCTGATAAAATGCCCTTACCACATGTGTTGGTGAAGTATAGCGCCATTTGCCTTTATCGGTTTCCATCATCTCCCACTGGTCATACAGGTCGAGAGAGAGTGAACGGGCCTGGCCTTTACATTTCACCAACTCTTCTCTTTTTGCAAATATAAAACCAAAGCCGGGAACGCCCTGGATGCACTTGTTTGCGCTGCCTACACAAAAATCTATATCCAGTTCATCCACATCCATAGGAACTCCGCCAAAACTACTTATTGTATCAACAAAATAGATTTTCCCATATTTTTTTACAATCTTACCTATTTTTTCTATGGGGTTGAGCATACCCGTGGTTGTTTCGCAATGAACTAATGCAACATGGGTTATCTCTTTGTCTTCTTGAAGTGTCTTTTCAAGCTTTTCCAGATCTGGAGGTGCAATTTCTCCGCTATCATGGACCAAGGTATTTATTTTAAGGGTCTTCCCAATCAGGGCAATCCTGTCTCCATAGGCGCCATTTGCGAGTACAAGCAGCTTACCTTTTTCAGGAATAATCGAACCTATGATAGATTCAACAGAAAAGGTTCCACTTCCCTGCATCAAGACAGTTGTGTATCTATCTGTATTTTTTGTTGCAAACCTTAAAAGCTTGTACCTCAAATCCTGAACGAGATTTTTGTACTCATCGTCCCACGTGCACCAATCCCTTAGCATTGTTGCCTTGACGCTTTTTGTCGTAGATATTGGTCCGGGTGTGAGTAATAAATAAGGGTTATCAGGCAGATTTTCTATATCCATAGTGACCTCCTTGATTGATACATTTCGTCTATTGATTCATTTATTTTATGTAAATAATAAAAAGCTTTTAGACTATGAGTCAAACTAATAATTTTCATAATTTTCATAACAAAAAGTTATCTCTATATCCAAACATACTTCTCAAGCCCGCGTTTTTTCCCGGGAGAAATGATTCCAAAATAGGTTAAATGGATAATACAGCACTAATTGAAAGAAATTTCATTCGCTTGCGAGGCGTTTTGTAACAGGAACAGCGCCGTGACCATAGGAATCTGATTTTTAAAACAGGTATCACCTGTGAGGGTGAAACCCGTTGTTGAATGGCATGTATATTATAGGCGAGATTGTTCAGATTGATTTCCGCACAGGTTTCGTGGTTCATTGAGTGGTTCATTGATTTGGGCGCTAAGAGGCACTGTCAAAAGATCACGACACTACCATCATATTATCAATCAAGCGAACCGTATCAAAGAAAACGGCCAGAGACAGCAACGCACGATCTTCAATCACGGTCAATTCTTCCAGGGTATCAGGGTGGGCCACACTTACGTAATCTAGTCGAGCCATGCCCGTAGATTCAATAACCGCTACCATTTTAGCACGGAATCTCTCTGCATCACCTTCACCCTGCTCAAACAACTCTTTGGCAGCACACAGGGCATGGTAGAGGCAGATAGCTTCCTTTCGGGCAGCGGCAGATAGCTTGGCGTTACGGGAGCTCATAGCCAGCCCACCTGCCTCGCGAACCGTGGGGCAAATAATCACTTCTATGTTAAAGTTTAGGTCTTGCACCATTCGTTTTATGACTACTGCCTGTTGAGCGTCCTTTTGGCCGAAATACGTACGCTGTGGTTGGAAAACATTAAAGAGCTTTGCTACCACCGTGGCCACACCGCGAAAGAACCCAGGGCGAGCAGCGCCTTCCAGTACTGTAGTCACCTGCGTTACCTCAACAAAGGTCTCGTAATCGGGGGGATAAACAATGTCCTGACTGGGCATCCAGACCAGGTCTACTCCTTCCTTTTTGAGTAGAGCCAGATCGCGATCAAGGTCGATGGGATAGGTTTCCAGATCTTTGGGATCATTAAACTGAGTAGGGTTGACGAAAATACTCACACCTACCTGCTCGTTTTCCTGGTGGGCCCGACGGACCAGGCTCAAGTGTCCTTCGTGCAAGAAACCCATGGTGGGCACGAAACCCCATATGGCTGACGGATCAGCCCAGCGCCGGCGGCGGATATCTTCAATAGCAGAGAAAACTTCCATTTTATCAATTACCTATTACTAGCGAAGCTCAGCCTCAAACGACGAGTTGAGAAGAATCATATCCATTGCTTGAGGCGAAGCGATGTTGGTTTCGTCTAACGTTCTACGGTTTCGCTGCTGGTTTCGAATGACGTCAACCGTCAACCGATTCGAGTTGCGCAACCACAACCGTTCTACGATCCCCATTATACTCTGCACTTTAATTGTGTTACTAAAACTTGACATAAATGTTAAGATCTTAGCTTATATAGACACCTAGAAAGTGTTACCGAAACAACTTCTTCGCAATTTTATGGTTGCCGTTTTTCTTGATAAGGTAGTTCTTTGAGAAGGATTGTGAGTATACATAAAACAGGAGCATATATCAATAGTTAAGCATGCATAGTTAAGCATGCATCTCGTTAATCAATTTAGGAATGAGTTTTTTTGCATTTTATCAGCGTTTCGGTGATCTTCGAAGCTATGAAATGTAATTGTTTTTAAGGACTTTCATATTGCAGGTGATCAGGAACATATAGGTAATCACCCCGCTTTATTATTCTAATGGCAAAACAGGGAGATAATTATGTCTCAAAAAACAGTGCCTATAGGCTTTGGCCTGGCCATCATCGGAAGTGAGATCCTGGACGGGAGAATCCAGGACAGGCATTTCGAAAACACACGGAGGGTTCTCAGCAAGCGCAATCATCAATTAAGATATTCAATGGTCCTGGTTGATGAACCGGGGCTGATTCTGGAGAAACTGAGGTGGGCAATGGCGCGTCCCGAGCCCTTTTTCTGCTGCGGGGGAATCGGATCCACACCAGATGATTACACGAGGCTTTGTGCAGCTGAAGCTGCGGGGTTGGCTCTGGAGTTCCATGAAGAGGGCGTGGAAATATTAAAGAAGCGATTTGGAGAAAGGGCAACCTCTCCGCGCCTGAAGATGGTCGAGTTCCCCAGGGGCGCGAGACTCATCCCCAACCCCGTTAACCAGGTGCCGGGCTTTTCGATTGCAAATGGCCATTTCCTGCCGGGTTTCCCCAGTATGGCAGAGCCGATGACGGCATGGGTGCTGGATACTTACTACGAGCAAGGGAACGATAGGTTTACCCGAAACCTGGTAATTCAAGGGGCACGCGAGGCCGATCTCGTTCCCATTATGGAGGAATTCATTGAAGAACATCCCGCGGTAATCTTTTCAAGCCTCCCGAAATTCGTTGAAAGCGGCACTGAGGTGCACCTCGGCCTGTCAGGAAACCTGCAAGATGTGGAAAACGGAATCAGGGATCTTATAGAGAAACTTGAGGCAATGGGGTTGCGATGGGAGGAGTAAATGTAAGGGACAAGGCAGTAGTGTGAAAGGGGATGCTACGAAAATGAGGGGTATACATTATGGTTTTTAAAAAAACGCTTCGAAAAAAAGCAACGGTCAACAGGACTCATGAGCTCTATAGGGGAAAGCTCTTTTCATTTTTTAAAGAGGACATCACCCTCCCCAATGGAAGGAGAACAGAGATAGCCACGGTGCGTCATCCAGGCTCAACTGGTATTGTGCCCCTTTTCGATGACGGGACAATTGCCATGGTATCACAGTACCGGCATCCGATCGGGGACTATTTCCTGGAAATTCCGGCAGGAACCATGGAACACGGTGGGTCTCCTCTTAATTGTGCAAGGCGTGAGCTGGAAGAGGAGGTGGGGTTAGATGCCCTCACCATCCTGGCCCTTCAGTATACATGGAGGTATATTCTGAATGAAGACACATTTTAGCAAATGGCCCCTCAGGGTTATACATGAAAGAAACTATACGGTGAGCATGGGGATGTCTTTTCCACATTTATTTTCTTAAAAGACCACAGACATACGCAGAAAGATAGCTTTGCCATGGCGGAGCTATTAACTGTCACAAAACTTTTGTGTTCATCTGCCTTGTGAAATGCTTGCCCAGTGGAATTCCGCTCTGCGGACCTCCATTGGAGGATTCCATAGGGCGGGCATATTTCTCTGGGGTGTGGATCTGCGGCTAATGTATCTTACATCTGCAACTCTTTGACGTATTCAGATGACCATTGATATACTATATCGATCAGGCTTTTCAGGGGCCCGGAAAAATACTTGTCCTTGTGGTGTACCATATAGAATTTTCTTTTTATTTGTTGATCGGAGAAAAGGATAGCCTTTAATTCCCCCCTTTGAATTTCTTCGCTTACGACCTTCCGGGATATCATAGCAATACCAATTCTCTCTTGCACGGCTTTTTTGATGGCCATATTACTGGAAAGCTCCAGTGGGATAGTAATGGAAATATCGTTTTTCCTGATGAAGTCATCGACAAATATTCTGGTGGCCGAGCCCTTTTCATGCATGATCATAGGCTGCCCCTTTAGGTCCCGGGGTTCAAGGGAGCTCTTTCGGGTAAGGGGATGATCAAGCGGAGCAACTATCACGAGCCTGTCCTCCAATACTTCCCTGACCGTTACCTTGTTGTGCTCAACGGGAGAGGAGATGAACCCCAGGTCATTGTTGAGGCTGATGGTGTTTTCTACAACCTGCTCGGTAGGCAATATGTTCACCGAGATACGTATGTGTGGATTCGATTTGCTAAAGGGATTGATTATGGAGGGAAGGTAGTATGCGCCGAAGCTTTCACTCGAATGTATCCGGATATGGCCTCTTTTCTGTTGCTGGAAATCATTGATGCTCTCCTCGGCCTGACTTTCCATTTCGAAGATTTTTTCGGCAATTTCGTAGAGAACCTGCCCTGAGTCTGTAAGAGCCAGCTTTTTGCCAAAGCGGTTGACAAATTTGATGCCATAATAGTCCTGGAGTCGCTGAATCCCCTTTGTCACCGCTGGCTGGGTAATGAAGAGGGCCTCTGCTGCGAGGCTGAGGTTTCCGTATTTTGCCGCAAAATAGAAGATTTTCAATTGATTGAGGTTCATCTGCTATAACTAATTGTTATTGTAATTCTGAAAATTATTAATTTGACTTATATTTTTCACATATTTAGCATTTATGCAAGCTGTTTTCTTGTTGGTGAACAGATATAATTGGTTTTAGTTTTTGTGCTCTCTTGTTAGATAATTTTTTATGACATTAAAAAGTAATCATTTTTAATAGAAGGATAAAGATAATCATTGAGGAGGAGGAAGATGGAAAAGAAAGAGATTCTAGAGAAATTGAGCACAGCAGTTATTGAAGGAGACAAAAATTTGGCAAGGGAAAGTGCTCAGAATGCCCTAAGAGCGGGAATCAATCCCCTCGAGGCCATAGATAAGGGGCTTTCTAAAGGAACGGAAGTTGTCGGGGCACAGTTTGAGAGCGGAGAGTCCTATCTCCCTGAACTCATTATGGCCGCCGATACCTTCAATGCTGCTATGGAAATTCTAAAACCAGCCATAGAGGCAAATAAACAACAGGTGCGTAAAGAAGGAATAGTGTTGATCGCAACCGTGAAGGGTGATCTCCACGAGATCGGTAAAAATATTGTAGCCACCGTTATGGAGACAAATGGCTTTGAAGTAGTAGATATCGGTATTGATCAACAGACGTTAAGTATAATTGAGGCAGCCGAAAAAAACAAGGCCGATATTATCGCCCTCTCCTCGTTGATGACAACGACGATGCCATACCAAAAGGAGGTTATCGAGGTTCTGGATGACATGAAGCTCCGGGATAAGTATATTGTGCTTGTAGGTGGCGGTCCGGTCAGCCAAAAGTGGGCTGATGAGATAAATGCCAACGGTTACGGGGAGACCGCTATTGATGCAGTTGCACTTGCCAAGAATCTTTTAAACAATCGAAAACAGACAGTTGCAATGGATTAGAAGTTATCCCTGATACACAGCTTCCTTGCCTTTGGGGGGCACCAACCAGGGATATTTAAATATAAATAAGATGTGTTAGGAGGAATAGTCATGCTGAATTTTCTGGATATCAACGAACGGGCGTTGAATGGGCCCATCATGAGCGAAAAGGAATTCGACATGAAGGTCTTTGTACCTCGGTTGAAAAGTGTGACGGATGATTATGGTATTCGTTATGATAAGGACAATCCCGTTCCTTCAGACGACAAGGCAGCCGATAATCTTTTCGAGGCTGCCGTGGATTTCATGAGCCAGGTGGGTGTTTACTGCAAGGATACCAACCGGATAATCCAATTTAAACGGGATGAAATTCTGGAGGTCTTGAAGGGGGCCCCTGGCCGCTGTCTTGCAGGTGAGGGAAAGGAGGCAGGTGTTTTTGGAATGCGCCGGCCTGATGAGCAGAAGCACCCATGGTTTCATGTAGGATCGGGGATCGTAGCTTCGTCCGAAGAGATAGCCACTAATCTGATCGAGGGGTATGCATCGATCGCAGAATCAAATTCGATCAGCATTTCCGCCTTGGACAGCATCCGGGGAATTTCGGTTATGGCGGGCTCTCCAGCGGAATTTTACGCGGCCATCCGGGGAATTAAGATTGGCCTTGAGGCGATTAAGCGTGCTGGCAGGCCAGGCCTTCCAATCATGAACCTCATTTCAACTTCGGCTTCGGCGTTAACCGCTATTGCAGCAAGTGCACCCCAGTTTGGGCTTCGTCCTACAGACGGGTGGCTGTGTGGGACGATTGCCGAAATGAAAATTGATTTTGGGGTTATGACAAAGGTAGCCTATCTGCTCAGTTCAGGGGCAAATGTTGGGGCTGAGACAGCCCCCATCCTGGGTGGTTACTGCGGCGGACCAGCGGGTACGGCCGTCGTGAGCACGGCCTATATCCTCATGGGTCTCCTGGTTCACAAGGGGAACTATCAGCTCAGCTTCCCAGTCCATTTTAGATACGGCTGTTCTACTACCAGAGATGTCCTCTGGGCCGTGTCGGCGAGTTGCCAGGCAGCAAGCCGGAATGTACCAATGCCAGTGATCTGGCTTGGATACATGGCAAGTGGTCTCAGTACAAAGATGTATTTCTATGAGGCTGCTGCATGGCTACTCTGTGCAGTTACCTCTGGAGCACCATCAGTTCAGACACCTCATCCTGCCAAAGCCGTGAAAATTGATGGTATCACCCCCATGGAGGCAAAATTTGGGGTTGAGATGGGTATTGCGGCTGCTAAGTTAACTCGGGAAGAGGCCAGTGAGCGAGTGATCAGGCTTTTGGAAAAATATGAATCGCAAATCCCGACAGCCCCCGAAGGGGATCGCTATCAGGATTGCTATAATGTTGTCACTGGAAAACCCAATGAATTGTATGTGCGGCTCTACAATGAAGTAAAGGAAGAGTTGGCAGGGATGGGAATTGCTTTTGAAAAATAAGGAAAGGACTTTTTTAGGGAGGATGAAGATAGATGGAAAAGGATCAGATTTTGGAAAATTTGGCCACAGCAATCATCAAGGGGAACAAGGACATGGCCAGGGAGACCGCTCAGAATGCCCTAAGAGCGGGAATCAATCCCCTCGAGGCCGTAGATAAGGGGGCTTTCTAAAGGAATGGAAGTTGTCGGGGCACAGTTTGAGAGTGGGGATTCCTTTCTGCCGGAAATACTGATGGCCAGCGGTACCTTTAGCGCCGCTATGGAAATCATAAAACCTGCAATCGAAGCGAAGAATCAACAAGTGCGCAAAGAAGGAACGGTTTTGCTCGCAACAGTAAAGGGAGACCTACACAACATTGGCAAAAATATTGTGGGTGCGGGTATGGAAACCAATGGCTTCGAAGTGGTAGACATTGGTGTTAACCAGCCGACACTGAATATAATTGAAGCAGCTGATAAAAACAAAGCCGATATCATCGCCCTCTCTTCACTGATGACCAGCACGATTCCGAATCAAAAAGAGCTCATCGAAGTATTAAAAGAGATGGGAATTCGGGATAAATATTTTGTTCTTGTGGGAGGTGGACCGGTCAGTCAAAAATGGGCCGATGAGATTGGGGCCAACGGTTACGGAGAGACTGCGATTGATGCGGTCAACATCTCCAGGAATCTTATGAGCGGTCACAAATAGAGGATTGTCAAGGAAAGGAAAAATCATGTTGAATATGCTAGATATTTATGAGCGGGCAATCAAAGGACCAATCATGAATGAGAAAGATTTCGACATGGAGGTATTTATTCCCTGGCTAAAAGCAGTGGTAGAAAAGTACGGGATTAAGTACGACAGGGAGAATCCTGTTCCTTCGGACGACAGGGCGTCTGATAATCTTTTCGAAGCTGCAGTAGATTTTATGCGTCAGGTGGGGGTTTACTGCAAAGACACTAACCGGGTAATACAGTTTACCGAGGATGAGATTCGTCAGGTACTGAGAGAGGCTCCTGGAAAATGCTTTCTAGGTGAAGGCAAAGATGCCGGCGTTCTGGGAATGCGGAAGCCTGATGAGCCAAAGTATCCCTGGTTTCATAGCGGAACCGGAATCGCATTCAGTTCAGAAGAGAACATGACCAATATGCTTGAAGGATGTGCATCCATTGCTGAAATTAATTCCATATCCTTTCCCGCCCTTGAAAACATTCGCGGGTTCCCTTCTGGGGGAGGTTCTCCGGCAGAGTTTTATGCGTCCATACGAGGCATCAACATAGGCATGCAAGCGATCAAACGGGCCGGGCGGCCAGGCCTTCCGGTCATGAATCTAATTTCAACGGCAGCCACATCCCGATCAGCTATTGCAGCGAGTGCACCTCAGTTTGGGTGCCGCCGGACGGACGGGTGGCTGTGCGGGACAATTGCCGAGTTTAAGCTCGACTTCGGGATCATGACCAAGATTGCCTATGTACACAGTTCCGGGGCGCTGGTTGGAGTTGAGACGGCCCCCATCATGGGAGGCTACTGTGGTGGACCAGACGGAACGGCAGTTGCCAGTACAGCCTATATTATTATGGGGCTATTGGTGCACAAGGGGAATTATCAGCTGCATTTTCCGATTCATTTCAAGTATAGCTGCACGACTACCCGCGATGTCATTTGGATCAACTCAGTAAGCTGCCAGGCTGCCAGCCGGAACATTCGCATGCCGGTTATTTGGGATCCCTACTGTGCTGCCGGTCCCAATACAAAGATGCTCATGTACGAAACGGCTGCCTATCTGCTGAGTGTGATCCCCTCGGGAGCTCCAGCTTTTGAGACCAGCCATCCAGCCAAAGGTGTCATGGTTGACGGATTTACCCCCATGGAATGCAAGTGGAATGTAGAGATGGGAAAGGCCGCCAGCAGGACCAAGCGGGAAGAAGCTAATGAACTGGTCAACCGCCTGCTGGAAAAATATGAGTCACGCATTGATAATCCCCCGACGGGCAGCAAGTACCAGGAATGCCATGATGTGATTACTGGAAAACCTCACGAATCCTATGTCCAACTCTATAACGAGGTAAAGGAGGAGTTGGCTGATTTGGGGATTCCATTTGAATAAAAATAGTCTATATTCATTTGATCTTAGCAACATTTCCCCAATTTGGTGCTACTTTAGCACGTTAACATAATTATGCTAAAGTTTGCTTGATTTCTATTGTAAATGGGCTGGATGGAATTAATGACATAGTTTTTTTAGTTAAGCTAAGCATTTTCGTTGGACTGATCCTCAGAACTGGTTTATTAATTGATACCTAACCCAGATAAACTGGAAATTCGCATGAAGCAGCCCGAAGGGATAACCATTAAATACGAAAATAGAAAAAAGGGGCAATTAATATGGTTAATCTTGACCAAATAAGAAAGGGCATAATTGAAGGGAACAGAGATAAGGTTTTGGAGCTGACAAGGACCTCCTCTACTGCCCTCCTGATCCCTTTGCTGCCACCCATTACACAGAGTACCCCTTCTTCTATCGTGAGGCCCCTTTCAAGGAGACCGTTGAGAAACTCCTTGCACACCGAGGCGTTCTCGGTACCTGCCTGAATAAATCCCAACAGTACATTCTTACCTTCTGCTGTTACCCCGAGGGCGATGATCATCTCATCGTCTTTGAAGCGCTTGCCATCAATGATAATGGCCACGATGTCACAGTCATCTAGCCTTCTGTCCATAAGCTCCTTGAGCCTCCTGGTGCTTGCCCGTATAAACCTCCTCGAGACGGTGGAGGGGCTGAGAGAGAAGGCCTCGGGGATGGCCTCACTGCACTCTCGGTATCGCCTGCAGCTGAGGCCAAGCAGAACTCTTCTTCAGTAACCCTTCGTCTATGTGGTGAGGCTCCTGGAGCCCCTTGTACCCTGTGAGTTCCACTTCTCTACCTTTTTTTCTGTCCCTCACCCTTTGGTAGAGTATGGGGAGTTTTTGTTCCCCTATGTACACTGAACCCCATTGCTTAGTCCACCGTACATGGCCGGGTTTTCCATTCCTCTTGTATCTATCTCCTGCAAGTGCCTTTACCTCTTCGGTGAGAAGTTCCCCTACATGCATGAGTCCTAGGGGAATGAGCTCTTGGATTAACTGCAGCTTTATATCCATCTCAAGGTCGCTGAGCTTTAGATTCATCAGCTCCCTAACCCTTATCCTCCTTGCCTTGACATCCTTACCTACTCGTAGTACCTTTCTCATAAGCGGCTCCTTCTTTAAAATGGTTTTAAGTTTTGAAAATTACTGCAATTTTAGGAGCCGCTACCTTAATTTCCAACTAACTTTAGCACACCTTCGGTTAGTCCTTGGGCGATATGTCACAGAGCTGATACTACTCTGGGGGCGGCAACGGAGCTCGCCGTAGAAGCATTTCAGGACGGCTTTTCGACCTCGGTCAGGCACTCATTAATAATCGTGAGGGCCTTATCCATTTCCTCTCTTTTGATGGTCAGTGCCGGCGTCAGGGTGATAATGTTTCCCATGGTTAGCTTGAAGCTCAGGCCCTTGCTGAGCGCAGAGTACATTACTGCCTCGGCCTCGTCGGTAGCCCGTTCGCGGGTTGTTCGATCTTTAACGAGCTCTATCCCTAAAAAAAGCCCCAGGCCGCGTACATCGCCAATCAAAGGGTGCCTGTCCATCATTTCCCTCATGCGTTTCATGGCGTGCTCTCCGAGCTCACGGGCATGATCCACCAGATTCTCTTTCTCGATGTATTCAATAGTGGCAAGTGCGGCCGCGCACCCTACAGGGCTCTTCTCGTGGGTATAGTGGCCAAGGGCCCTGTCACCAGCCACATCCAGGTCCTCCCGTGCTATGAGGGCAGCCAGGGGGAAGACTCCCCCACCCAGGCCTTTGCCGATTACCAGCATATCCGGTACCACATCGAAGTTTTCACAGGTGAACATTGTGCCTGTTCGACCGAGGGCGTGAGGAATCTCATCGAAGATGAGCAATGCCCCGTGGCGGTCACAGGCCCGGCGAATAGCCTGCCAGTACTCGCGTCTGGGGATATAAGGGGTGCTTCGAATCGGTTCGGCAATGACAGCGGCGATGTCACCCTCCTTTTCGAGGATGTATTCAACATATTTTGCACACGTCAGGTCGCAGCCGCCGCGACTCCCGCAGCCATACACGCATCGATACTCGTCAGGCGGAGGTACATGTTCGGTTCCGGGAAGCAGTGGCCCAATATCCTGGCGAAAGATCGCCTCGCCGCCGATTGATATAGCGTCCAAGGATGCTCCATGGAAGGAATCCCACATGGAGATGGTCTTATGACGTCCAGTGGCAACCCGTGCGAGCTTGAGGGCCATACCAATAGCGATGGTGCCACCGGGGCACAGAAGCACCTTGTTCAGATCTCCAGGGGCGATATCTGCCAGCTTCCTGGCCAGATCAACGGCAACGCGGTTAGTATAGCGCCTAGTACAAAAGGAGAGCGTGTCGAGCTGATCCTTGATTGCCCCAATAACAGCAGGATTGGCAAAGCCCACCTGATGGACATTGTTTCCATGAAAGTCCATGTAGCGCCTTCCCTGAAGGTCTTCAATGTAGATACCATCACAACTGCGAATTGCATTGAGGCATGGGGTTGAGAGCGACTGCTTTAAAAAGTAGCGGGCATCTTCTTCAAGAAGGGCCTGGGTTTCTGCATCCAGGTTTTTTTCCTGCCACTCACTCCGTCTCGGAGAGATGTTAATATCTCCTTCGGATTTGTCTTGTGCGGCCATATGTTAACTCCTTTCTTAAAGGACGCTGAAACGACCTTTAAATTTTGCTATTTATCTCTTATTTATTACCAGCACTCTTTGAAGAGGTCAAATTAACTCTTGTTATTAAATTCATAACATTTTTTCTCTTGGTTTTAGGGATTCTATGAAGTAGATAATTTGGAAATATCCTTGAAAAATTCTTTTCGAGATTGCGGAATTGATTCTAAAATTTTACGTATGGTTTAAAAGATATCTTGTTTCAGTGCAAGGAGATTGACAATGAAGGAGACAGAAAACGAATGGGTTAAGAGATCATGGAGGGTTTTTCCTGCCGGTTCTCTGGGAGAGTACAACCTGCCTCGAGAGCTCTCGGTTGTACTGAGTCGCGGGAAAGGGGCACGGGTTTATGATACCACGGGAAGGGAATTCATTGACCTTACCATGGGGTGGGGAACCGTGATCCTTGGCCACGGCCACCGGAAGATCTACGAAGCAGTGAAGAGACAGGCAGAACTGGGATCAAATTTTTCCTACGTATCCGATCAGGCCCTGGAACTGGCCGAGGAGGTTGTAAAGGCTGTTCCCTGCGCCCAAAAAATACGATTTTGTGCATCGGGTACAGAGGCAACCATGTACGCCGTGCAATTCGCCAGGGCATTTACGGGACGGGAGAAGATCGTGAAGTTCGAAGGTGCCTACCACGGGGCTAATGAATTCGGGACTCTAAGCCTCTTTCCTCAGGAGTTATTGAGCTTCCCCGAGGCCAGCCCCACCTCTGCCGGTGTTACCAGGGCCTCTTCCAGTGAGGTCTTGATTGCCCCCTATAACGATTTGGAAACCACCAGCCGGATTATCACAGGGCATGCCCAGGAGATTGCTGCCGTGATCGTGGAGCCGCTACATCGGTGCACAACGCCGATAGCGGGTTTTCTTGAGGGACTCAGGGATATAACCCTTAAGCACGATATCCTCCTGATCTTCGACGAGGTAATGACCGGTTTTCGCATGAGCTACGGAGGGGCTCAGGAGTACTATGGCGTGATTCCGGATCTTGCCGCCCTGGGCAAGGCCCTTGGCGGCGGGTATCCTGTGGGGGCGGTTGCAGGCAGGGCAGATATCCTTGATCTCTGCAACGAGGCAAATCTGGGGCAAGAAAAATACGTATGGTTTGCAAGTACCCTGGGAGGGAATCCAGTGACGGCAGCCGCAGCCCTTGCAACCCTGGAAGAACTCCGGAAGCCTGGTGCTTACCAGCACTTGTTTGAAAAGGGCGAGAGGCTCCGCAGTGGATTCCGGTCGATACTCTCAGGGCTGGGCATAGAGGCCCAGGTACTGGGTGATGGCCCCCTCTGTGCACTGTCTTTTACCGGGGAAAAGGTTATCGACTACCGGACCACGTTCCGATCGGATCGCGCACGGGAAAGGACCTTCAAGCTCGGGCTCTTTAGAAACGGGATCTTTCTGAACCCCCTGTCTACCAAATTTTACCTCTCCCTGGCACATGGAGATAAAGAGATTGATATGATCCTTTCAACGGCCCTGAAGGTGTTGAAAGATACTTATCCTTCTAATTGATTTTTGGAATATTTTGTTGATTATGATGTAAATGGTTAAAATGAAAGATGCTGTCCGAGGCTGATCGTAGAAATATAAAAAAGAATCAAAATGAAGTTACCCCCTTTACCTGTATTCTACATTTCAACAGGCTTGTCTTTAGTTACCCTGGGTGATTCCCTCCTTTATACCATCCTTCCCAGCTATTTTCCGATCTTGGGACTCGCACCCCTTCAGGTAGGTATTATCCTGTCATGTAATAGATGGATTCGTCTTGCGACCAATCATATGGCAGAGTATTGTTACCGGCGCTATTCAAGTGATCTGTGGCTCTTACTGGCCTTTTTCATGGGTTCAGTTGTGACTGCAATGTATGGAATTGGGAAGATGTTCCTTATCTTATTGATAGCCAGGATACTCTGGGGTATCTCTTTTTCCTTTATCCGCCAGGCTGCGGTCATGACTGCGGTCGAATCTGGCCCTGAGGCCCATATCGGAGAACGAGTGGGATATTACCGCGGTATCAGCGCAATGTGGCGTACTTTGGGGGTGCTCATCGGGGGCTTGTGCCACGATGTTTTCGGGTTTACCTTCACGCTTGTTGGGCTGAGCATCCTGTCACTTGTCGCAGTGCCCCTCGGTGCCCTATCACAAAAGGGGCTTAAGTTAATAAAAAAGCCTCTGACAAACGATGTTCCCGGAAAAGGCGATGCAACGGTTATATGCTGTGGGTTCGCTGTGGGCCTTATAGGAGGCGGAATGATCGTGTCAACCCTGGGACTTGTTCTCAAGGAGCAAGTGGGTGAGTCCTTTGCAATAGCAGGTTATTCCATTGGCGTTGTTACGCTTACCGGGATCATACTGGGGCTCCGCTGGTTCATAGACGGGATTGGGAGCCCTATATTGGGGACAATAGCTGACAGGATTGGAAGGGAAAGCTCAACTATGTTTTTATTTTCGCTCGGTGCGGTGACACTGATTGTTATCGCTATCTATTCCAAACCGATTATTTTGATCCCACTCATGCTGATATTCTTTATTTGTGGGGCCACATTATACACGCTACTGTCAGCCCTGGCCGGGGAGCGTGGAACCCGAGCTGTAGCTTCGCTTGCAACTGCAATGGATTTCGGCATGGCTATCGGCCCGCTCGTTGGCTGGGGCATTGCCCAGGCAGGCCTTCCTTTAAGTTTTATTTTTATCTCAAGTGGTTCCGTCTATATGGTTAGCGCAATCATTTCTTTAAGGATCGTGCTATCGCATAAATCTTGAGATCTTGGAAAGTGCAACCGAGAGCGAACTTCAAATATTCGGGATAATTTTTAACCTATGCATCGATATGACCTGCTTATCGACTCAGGCCTATTAACACCACGCCCAAAGCGATCAAGATCGCTCCCATAAATTTTTGCCTGCCATGTTTCTCCGCAAGCCAGATGATTCCATAATAGGCTGAAAAGACGATACTTACCTCCCGGACCGCCGCCACATAACTCACCTTGCTCATCCGCATTGCAAAAAGGACCATTGTGTATGTAAAAAGGACTAAAAAACCAACGGCTAAAATGGTACCTTTATTTTTACGCCATTCTTCTTTTAACCATGTTCGTTCTTTTGCCAGCACATAAGGAGAAAGGAGAAACCAAACGCAAGCCAGCATCAGGTAGTTATACACTGGTGGATAAACGACTCCAACTCCCACCTTGTCTACTAAGGAATAGCCTGCAATAGTCCCCCCGGTACATAATGCCCAGAGGGAGGCGCCACCCCGCAAGGCCATTAATGGCTTAAGAAATGATTGCCTGGAAAAGGACCGCAAGTGAATTACATAGATACCGAAAACAACCAAGCCTATACCGAGGATTCCAATGAGAGAGAGTTGTTCATGAATAAAAATTACTGCCAGAATAGGCACAAAAAGTGGCCCAGATCCCCGGGAAAGGGGATAGACCAGTGAGAGATCTCCCCGCTCGTAAGCTCCTGCCATGAACCAGAAATAAAAAAAGTGCAGAAAGCTGGTAGCAGCCAAGCATTTCCAGCCCAAAGGGGAAATGGTCGTCTGAGGCCAGAAATAGAGGAACATGGGAAAATAAAGGACCAATGCAACCAGCATGAACCACCAGATGAACACAATTTTCCTCTGGCTTTTCTTGAGCAGAAAGTTCCAGCCCGCATGTAGAAAAGCGGCCGAGAGCACTATTGCCAGGGTTAATCCGTCCATGTACCCATTTTATCCTGGATTATTCCTCATTGGAAGGGTTGATTAAATTCCCCCTAAAAAATACTCTTCATATTCAGTAAGGACTCAAGGGTGGTGATGATCGGCGCTGTAGTTTCCACGGTGGGCCACGATCTCCTGACTGATTCGTGTTGAATCCAGATGGGTTGGATACCGATATTTCTTGCCCCACAGATGTCAATCCTCCAATCATCACCCACGTAGACTGCCTCGGAGCGTTCTATGCCCAGACGATTAAGGCACAGTAAAAAAGGGGCTGGATCAGGTTTTGGCGGAACACCGAATTCACCCGCTACAATGATCAGCTCGAAAAATCTCTCTATCTCAGGGTATTCGTTGATCCGATTTTTCCTGGAGATCTTCTGCCCCTGTGTATTGGTAATCATGGCAAGCCGATACGAGGAGGAGAGGGACTTTAGTACTTGCTCTGTTTCGGGAAAGGGTTTCGTCTCAGATCTGACCTTCTCCCAGTAGTCATCTTCCCATTTTTCGAGGAGATTTAAGTCGGGTTTCTTGCCGTAGTGTGTGTAAGCTTTGAGCCAGATAGTTTTCCTTGAAAAGATTGACATTTCATGAGATTCTTTTCGAATCTCCCGATAGGCTGAGAGAAACGCTTCCCATGATGAAACCGTAAGGTCTGAAAAAATCTTGGTCTGTGCCTCCTTTTCAGCAGCCCTGAATCCATCTGCTGAGTCTACCAGGGTTTGGCCAAAATCGAATGCTATGGCTTCTATCATTAGACAGCTCACCTCGATCCTGTTAAGTTTAGGGAAAGCCTGGCTTTTTCTTCAAGGTAGAACATTTGCTCATCTTGAGCAAGTTCTTTTCTTACGGTTGCATGTTATGTAATTTTAACATTTTAACCCTGTTTGCATGGGTGCGATGGATTGATTCCTGTGCTAATATATAAAATTAATTAAGATATTTAATTTATTAATTTATAATAATTCAGTAAATAGAGTATATTACATAAATTAGTAATACGAAAGCTAAGATTGAGACATGGTTCTGTAGGCGGTGCAGGAGGATATGCTGGATATCTCAAAAGCGGCTAAGAACAAGATATTCTGCTGGAGTTTCATAACATGTGGAAGATAATTTCAGGAATTTTTCTGGGCTGGACCTTGGGCAGTAATGATTCTGCCAATGTATTTGGTACTGCTGTTGCCACAAAAATTGTTACATATCGTACTGCAATCCTTCTTACTTCGACATTTGTAATACTGGGAGCCCTAATAGAAGGAGAGAAATGTTTCGCCACGGTAGGCGAACTTTTCACACTCACCACCAAAGGCGCCTTCTGGGCTGCCCTCTCAGCCGGCATTACCATGTTCGTTGTCACTTATCTTTCTCTGCCCAGCTCTACATCTCAGGCTATTATCGGGGCTATTTTGGGAGTTGGTATGGTTTCAGGAATACCTGATTTTTTCAGGCTCTATAGGATAGTAGCATGCTGGGTATTAACACCTGTGGGTGGCATTATAATAAGCTTTATACTGTATCATTTTATTGGATTTTTCTTTGAGAGATATATTACGAGCCCCCAAAAACGTTCTTTTTTCATTTTCTGGGGCCTCATCTTTGCGGGATGTTTTGGCGCTTATGCACTGGGATCTAATAACGTAGCCAATGTCACAGGGGTCTACGTTGGTTCGGGATTGCTCACTCCCTTTGAAGGAATACTTTTCGGAAGCCTCAGTATTGCCAGTGGTACTCTGACATACAGCAGGAAGGTTATGATGACAGTAGGAAGAGGTATTACTCCTCTTGATGAATATGCTGCATTAATTGCGGTACTCTCTGGAGCTATCACTGTGGAGATATTCACGCAGATAGGAGTACCTGTTTCATCATCCCAGGCCATTGTAGGAGGTGTTATCGGTGTTGGTATAGTGAAAGGTGCCAACACTATAAACAAACGAACAGTGATCGAAATAGGGATTGGTTGGATATCCACGCCGATCTCAGCTGGGATCATCTCCTATGTTTTGCTAAAATTATTTATGTCAACGTAAGATATTGTTAATGGTAGTTGAATTTATTGATATAAATTTATAATGTATTAAGAGCTGAGCAACATTATTTTATAGTGTCTCAGAGGAATACCTACAATATTTTAATACGAGGAGTAGACACATGTTTTACAGAAAAGAAAAGCAAGTAAATGAGTTAATCCTGAAACATCTTGAAGAGGTTGATAACTGTCTCAAGACAGCATTAAGGGCGATAGAAGAATATCTCAGTAGTAATATAGAAGAGGCAAAATCATTGGCAATAAAGGTCGATCAAATTGAGTCGGAGACAGACAGTGTTCGCCGCGAAATAATTGGCAAACTTTATTCAGGGGCCTACCTTCCTTCATTAAGGTCAGACATTCTTCACCTTGTAGAGCATATGGACAAGATTGCCGATGGGGCTGAGGCCTGTTGTGATTTCTTTCTTGATCAACGCCCAGAGATCCCTCAAGAGATGAAGTCTAACTTCTTTACAATAATGGAGCGATCCATCTCTGCCTTTGTCCCATTAAAAGAAGCGACAGATTCATTTTTTACGGATACGTTTGATGTTGAAACCATTCGGGAAAAAACGAAAGAGGTGGGGGTTATAGAATCGGTTGTGGATAAAGAGGAATGGGATATAACGCGGGATATCTTTAAAACCAAATTGGATTGTGGTCATAAGTTACATTTGAAACTTTGTCTTGAAAGCATGGTTGAGATCTCTGACAGGGCTGAAGATGCAGCTGATGAGTTGGAAATTATAATTATAAAGGGAGGTTTATGATTCACTGAGTTGTTAATTCTGTGTAGGCCTTCTTCAGGGCTCAAAAAAATGCTCTTTTTTATCTTGTGGAATTACAGTTGCCTTATTTGAAAAGCATTCTCTTGAGATACTCCTCGTAACAATTTCCAACAAAATCTCTCATTATACTGTCTGCACGTATCCCATTCTTTGCTAATATAGTATTTTACGGCAAATATATTTCTAAAGAAGCTTAAAAAACCTCGATCTTCTTTGCCGCATATACCCTTGATTACCCTGGGTTTGAGCCGAAATTAATTGATCGGGATCCTTGGGTTTGACAGGGTCTTGGGAGGATTGACTGAGGTTCTGCTGATCAGCTATTTGACAATCTATACCATTACATTTATGATCTAAACAATTTTTTAAAACAACAGGGGGAGGCGGAAATGAAAGTATTTGATGTCTTTTTGCGAAAACAGAGATTAATCGAAAAGGATGTGTTTAATTATCTCTACACGTGGAAGAAATGTCTCGAATACTTCAAAGGTGGGATGGAGATATATCTGGCTGAGGGTCTCGGGGAGAAATTTGATTATTACGTTCAGGAGGTATATAAAACCGAAGAACGGGCGGATGAGCTGAGGAGAAAGGTGGAATGGGAAATGTACTCTAAAGCCCTGATTCCCGAATCGAGAGGCGACATTCTTGGATTTTTGGAAACGATGGATAAAATCCCCAACAAGGCTGAATCCCTCCTCAATCAAATTAAATTGCAAAAACTTGAATTCCCCAAAGAACTGAATCAGAATCTCGAACGGATCGTGGCCCTTTCCTGTG